>OCAG01000237.1_pt1 | contig 56724 bp, 51 predicted proteins | sample 1477111 | NCBI WGS metagenome assembly OCAG01 (sample SAMEA2580288, study PRJEB22360) | human gut metagenome | biome: human gut; feature: human-associated habitat; material: faeces | place: Denmark | collected 2008/2010 | reverse complement strand
ATAAAATATTTTCATTTTCTTTTATTTTCTCTTTTATGTTTGCTAACTCATTTTGATAATGACGTTCCGTATCACAAACAGTTTTCAGTTTTATTTTTATTTGTTCAACTACTCTCAGTTGCTTTTGAAATAATTCAACTGCCTTTGTATATTTAGATTTATGTTCCTCAATATAGTCATTTTTGCCTAACATTTCAAATGTAAAATCATTTAGTATCTGCGTAAAATTCCCTTGATTTTTTCTATTTCCAAGTGGAACAGAGATTAATCCCCAATAATAATGCGGAGCGATTTTTTTATCACCGTCGCTTTTATTAAACAATCTATTTGCATATTCGGTAAAGTAGATATCCTCATCCTGTTTATCAAAATAATGACAGATTTGCTTTAATTTGATTTCGTTTTCATCTTCATCATTTATATTTTTCACACCATTACAAATAGCTTCTCCATCAGGAAGTTCCTTTGTAATATTTTCAACTGCTGCATTGTTGCAGGATGCAACTAGGATAGAAAATTGATTAATTCTTCGATCAACCTTATAGTAGTGACTAAAAAACTTGCTATATCCATGATTAATACAGTTCCCTTCTTCAAAGTTGCATTCGGTGAATGCATCATTGGATTCCGGAAAATTGCTCATCACCATTGCTTTTTTTACGATAGCATCTGCAATCACTTCTTTTAACATGGTTGTTTTACCAGTCCCAGGAGGACCGTTCACAGATAAAAATGGTGGAAATTCAGAATTATTGGATATAGCTAAATTTATAGCAAACTGCTGCATAAACGCAGGAGCATAACGGGATGGCCATTTTCCTAATGGTGTATGATCAATGTGCAAAACACGCTGTAGCATTTCTTTGCTTTCAATGCTTCTATTTAATAAATCTATCCTAGGATCTTTTGCCTCATCTGACAATGCACTTGTTATGTATGGTTCTATGAATACTTTCCCATACTCTGTTTTATGAATGAAGTCTTTCTTATTTAATCTCATTGCAAAACTCAGATCTTTGGAATAGAAATTCATATGTAAATTTGCATATCCTAAAGTTTCTTCATAACGTTCTTTCATTTTTTCATCTTTAAATCTTTGATATACAAATAGTCCTGTGTATTCAGGTTGTAATAATGCAAGATTAATAAACTGACTTATCACTTTGTCATAACACTCACGAATGATAACCATATCAACAGTTTCCTGTTTCGATAACCAAGAATCTATTTCTGCCATATCTTTTTCGTAATCTGCTTCATTTATCAAGACAGTTAGATCACTGTTGTGTTGAGACCACATTCTATAAATTGTCCATACAATCGGAGAAAGATTGAAGCTTCCTGGAACATAGTGATTCATAGTTGAAACCTGCAATCCCATGATCGCAATACTTCCTCTTGTTATTTCATTTCTTTCATCAGATACATTTGCAAGCTGATATATTGCTTTCACACAGTCATCTCTTGATATTTTTCCTAGACATAATTCAATTTTATCAGATGTTTCTGGAAGCTCTTTTATTTTAAAATTATCTTGCTTCACTTTATGAAAGATATCTATTTGTTCAGACATCAAATAACCTATCGTTGAAACATAAATAGATTTTTTATTTTTAATTGTAGGAAACTCATTCTGATTCAAAAATTCAATTACATGCCAATATTTTAATATTTCTTCTCTTATGTGCCGGTTATCCATATACGTTCCCCTCTCTAAAATACATGAACTTTATTTTAAAAAGTTTATGCTTATGCAATTCATCATGTACGTTCTTCCCTGCTCACGTATATTATATAGGTGACATTAAAAAATGTAAAGGGTTACACAAATGGAAGGATTTAAAAATATTTACTGACTTATTAGCAATTACAGTATTTAATCAATCCTTCAAATATAGGTATTATCAGCATATTAATACTGGATATTGTCTTAACTATTCTATTTTCATCCACTGCCTTCTTATACTCATAATGGCGCTGTCAATAGGAGTTTACCTTTAATTAATCACCTTTATAAATATCTATTGCATCCATATATTCTTGCAGAATTTCTTCTATCATATCTCTAGGCTCTAAAACAATCACATCCTTACGAAAAGGTGCAAAATATGATTTGAATTGCATTTTAGAACAATTAAAATAATAAATACTCTTATCTTCTTCGCTTTCCGGTAAAGGATTAGGCCTTTCAAGATACCTTAATTTAAATAGTTCTTTACCATGTTCAGTTAGTTTAACCTTATAAATAGTATCTTCATTAATTGAAAACTGAACTCCATTATTTTTCATTTTTTTAAATCGCTCTTCTATATGAGGTTGAAATGTTAATAGATTTGTATCAAGATGAACATACAAAATATTGTAAATATGTATAGTTCTAGCTACGTATTCCTTTTTATCTTCATCATAAACTTGATACAAAAGATAATTATATAGACCTTCTTGAGAAGTACAAATTTCTTCTTCTTTATTCACCGTCAAATAAATGGTCAACACCGCTATGTATTCCGATAAAATCGGGAAGATGGCGGTGTTTTTAGTAGAGTAAGATACTCTACGACTTTTTTGACTGAATAAGATGAAAATGATCTGTGTTCAGTCTTTTTTGTGTGCCAGGCATGGGACATAACTAGGTGGTGAAAGACCACTGTGGGGGTGTTCATCACAATCGCCAACCACTAGCCAAAACCAAGAGTGTCTATCGTGAGGTGGAATCTGAAGGAAGGTCGAGGCAAATCTCTGTACCGAGGAACACAAATCAAATCAGGCTTAATATGGCGGATGAGTGTGCGAAACAACACAAAGTCCATAGACTGTGGAATAACTATATTATTGAATGGCACATAATATGAGTCAAAAAAAGCGGATAAAAATCAAATAAAATAAAGGAGCCCCTCAAAGAAATATATGAATATTTAGATCACGAGTTACCATTTTAGTGGGAAATTACTCCTGCTTTCTTCTTCAAACGATTTGACGCCAAAGAGGTAAATAATTTGACGTTCTTTAAATGTGCATAGATTTCAGCCTTATTTAATTAGAAATTTTTTCTCCTAAATAATACGGCAATCAATAGTTATGTTTGCTAGTTTGGTAGCCTAGCTGTTTACTTCTAATAAATCATTTAAATCCATTCCTAATGCATTGACAATCTTTACACCAGTATATGAACAAGATTTGCCGCCACGTACAGAACTTAATGTAGCTCTTGTTATTACTGAAAAACCACGCTTAACCATTTCAATCTGAAGTTTTATTCTATCAAGTCTCATTTTTACACCTCCTTCTTGACTGGCGCATTTGCGACTATTACGATTAGTATATACGTTGCGATTGCGTCTGTAAATGAAATTGTATAGTTTCTTTTGCAACGGTATGCTAAAATAAATATGAAGTGGTTAAATGAGCACAGGCGCAAAAATAAAAAAAGCAAGGTTAAATGCTAATATGACACAAAACAATTAACAGAAATTATCAAATCTAGTGAATCAAATATTAGACAGTATGAACTAGGATTCAGAAATCCTAAAATAGTAAACATTAGAAAAATATCTAAAGCACTAGGTGTCTATATTAGTGATTTAATAGACGAATGGTCAGAATATTCAAATGATGAAGTTAAAAGAGATTGAACGTATACGTTACCTTTAGAAGATAAACTAAAAGCTATTGATTACTCAATAGGTTGGTACGAAGAAGGTGCTATGATATGGATCAACTACCCTGATGGCGCCCTAGAAGTAAAAATGGATGATTTAAAAGGTTTAGACATAGACACTGATGAGTATCTAAAGTTCAAATTAGAGCAATTCAAAAAGGAGCACATCAAAGGTTTTAAACCGTAATAAAAGACACTTGGAAATTATGCCCACGACGAAAAGGGGGATTATATGAAGAAAGAAGATAGACTTATGACAGTAAAAGAAATGTATAAGCGATACAAAGACATTATCAACTTTGCTATCATATTTCTTGTTATTGTTCCAGTGTGTATGTATATATTAGCTCTTACACCTAGTTCTATTGGTTTTATGGAGCCAGAAGATGCTAGAGTATGGTTAACATACTATGGAGCTATAGTAGGCGGTGGTATGACTCTATGGGGCGTTGCATGGACTATCAGCAATCAGCATAAATTACATGCTAGTGATTTAGCTGATGAAGAAAGGAGGAGGAAAGAAGAACTTGCTTTACTATATAAGCCTTTGCTACGATTTAAAAATAGTGAATTGGTAAAACTTCCTGAATGGGCTGAAAATCTTCCTACGACTACTGTACAATACTTTCTATATTTTGAAAATGTAGGTAGAGGGGAAGCGGTTGACTTCAACGTGGAAACTAATGACAAATTAATTGCGAATATCCTTGACGGTAATTTTACGGATCCTCACATTTTACCAATTAACGAACAGTTACAATTAGTTGTAAATATTAATGTTGAGCATCTGAGCGTATATGAACCATTACAAGATTTTTATGTTATTCTCCATTTCAATGATGCACGTTACAACAAATATACTTACAAATATCATTTTGGATTCACTTACTTCGATGCAGATCCTATTTTGCGATATTTCACTGTAGAAGTAACATAAAAAACCTCCCAGTGCTACCAACACTAAGAGGTCAAATAAAACTTTTGACCGAGCTATCCTTTTCTATACCCCATTTTATCAAAAATAAAGGAGGGTATGCAACATGCCAGCATATTTAGGCGGAAAAGCAAATACACGGTCTGCATGTTCTATTACACCGACTACACAGGCGAGAAGAAACAAAAGAAGAAACGAGACTTCAAGCTGCAACGTGAAGCGAAAGCGTGGGAACGTTCATTCCTAGAGAAGCAGCAAGCAGAGATGACAATTCCTTTCAGCTCCTTCATAGAGCTTTACTACGAGGATATGCGCCATTGGCTTAGAGAAAGTACCCTGCAGAACTAACGCTATCTTATTAATCTTAAATTGCTACCGTACTTTAGTAAACTAAGAATGTGCGATATAAAAGCTACCCATATACGTAAATGGCAAAATGACCTTATGGCATACCGTGATCAGAACAATTATGATGTTAAATATCATGGGCTAAGTTAAAACCCTTGTAGACGAGCGGGGACGATAGGTAAATCACATGCCGAGGAAATACAGTTCTGGACGTTTCAAGAGTTCCAGCAATTCATAGAATTTTTAAGGACAAGCCACAGTCATATACTGCATACATGATACTGTATTACACTGGACTAAGAATAGATGAAATCATGGCACTTACCTTTGCTGATATTGACTTAGAGAATGGCTATATCAGTGTCAATAAATCGATCCAAAGACTTAACGGAAATGATGTTATAACACCGCCTAAGACACCTAAGAGCAAAAGAGTAGTACCAGATCGAGTACATACAGGGCTATAAAAGCCAATTATACACGCCTATGGATAATGAAAGAGTATTCCCTTTTACAAAATGGTTTTTGCATTATGAAATGGATAGAGATAGTAAGTCATCTGGTGTTAAGCGCATCAGATTGCATGATCTAAGGCATTACCATAGATATGGCAGAAGGTATGCCAAATCTTCGCCTTGATAAAAACCCTACAAATTACGACCATAACATAAAAGAAATGCTGGATGATTGGTATAGGTATAAATCAAAGTTAGCGAGTGGTGAGATTTCCATCGAAGAATATACCAATTGGAAACTAAATTATCCTGAAAAATCTGATCTATTATTAAATCGTAAACCATCTGAAAAATAGTCAAAAGAATCGTTCAATTTTTATTCGTGGTATCAAAATGGTATCAAAAATCCCCATAAACGCAAAAAATGCCCTGAAAAAGGCATTTTTTTAGTTCTGTATACTATTCAAACTCAATCGTCCCCGGAGGTTTGCTCGTAATATCATACACCACCCGATTCACATGCTTCACTTCATTCACAATACGATTACTGATAACATCCAGCACCTCAAACGGTATCTTCGCCCAATCCGCCGTCATTCCGTCAATCGAAGTCACCGCACGGATAGCCACCGCATAATCATATGTACGCTGATCCCCCATAACACCAACAGAACGCATATTCGTAAGACACGTAAAATACTGCCAAATCTCCTTCTGCAGCCCTGCTTTCGCAACTTCCTCACGCAGAATCAGATCAGAATCCCGAACGATTTCCAGTTTTTCCTCCGTAATATCGCCCAGCACACGGATACCCAAACCTGGACCCGGGAACGGCTGCCGCCAAACCATCTCATCAGGCAATCCCAGCTCCGTACCCAATGCACGCACCTCATCCTTAAACAGCGTATTCAACGGCTCAATCAGCTGAAACTGCATATCCTCAGGCAACCCACCAACATTGTGATGTGACTTAATCGTCTGCGCCGTCTTTGTCCCCGACTCAATGACATCCGTATACAGCGTTCCCTGCGCCAGCCACTTGATATCCTCACCTGAAGTCAGCTTCTTCACTTCCTCATCAAAGGTATACACAAACTCATTTCCAATGATTTTACGCTTCTTCTCCGGATCACTCACACCAGCCAGCTTACTCAGGAAACGCTCCTTTGCATCAATCTTCACCAGATTGATATTCATCTCGCGCCCAAATGTTTCCATAACGCTTTCCGCCTCGCCCTTACGTAGCAAACCGTGATCAATAAACATACAAATCAGCTGATCCCCGATCGCCTTATGCAGCAATGCCGCAACAACAGAGGAATCCACTCCTCCACTCAATCCCAGCAGAACCTTGTCCGTTCCGACAATCTTGCGGATTTTCTCAATTTCCATATCGATGAAGCTGTGCATAGACCAGTCATTGTTCGCCTTGCAAACCTCAAAAACAAAATTTTTCAGAATCTCATTTCCATACTCGGAATGACGTACCTCCGGATGGAACTGCAGCGTATAAATATTCTTCTCTATATTGCTGGTAGCCGCATATGTACAGGTATCGCTATACGCATCCTTCACAAAGCCATCAGCCAGAGTATCCACCTGATCACCGTGACTCATCCAGACAATCTGCTTTTTCGGCAGCCCTTTGAAAATCGGAGAATCCGTTTCAATCGTGATCTCAGTTCTTCCATATTCCTTTGCTTCACAAGCCTTCACACTTCCGCCATTCATAAAATGCGTCATCTGCATACCGTAACAAATGCCAAGAACAGGAATCCCGGATTCAAAAATTGCAGGATCGCATTTAAACGCTTCCTCATCATATACACTGTTTGGTCCACCAGAGAAAATGATTCCCCGGACATCCTTCAGTGCCAGAATTTCTTCCAGTGTCATCGTGTGCGGGTGCAACTCAGAATAAACACCAAACTCACGAATACGACGTGCTATCAGCTGGTTATACTGACTTCCGAAGTCAAGTACGATAATTTTATCAGCCATGAATGTATCCTCCTTATTAAGAAGCCGATACCATAGCGTATATGTATAGTATCGGCGTCGTTGAAATACTAAGATTTCCGTGTATTATAATATCATTATTTTTCTGATTTTAAAATCTTTTTCTACATAAATTGCGGCAGTGCGAAGTAGATTAGGAAAATCACCATCAATACCCATACCGTGATGTGCACTTCCTTTGTTTTACCTGCAGCCGTCATCGCAATCGCATAGGCAATAAATCCAAACGCGATGCCATTGGAAATGGAATATGTCAGAATCATCATAAGAACCGTAATGAAACCGGCAGTCGCATATACCATATTATCCCATTCGATTTCCTTCAGCTGCTGTGCCATCAGAATACCCACAACAACAAGAGCAGGAGCCGTTACCGCATTTGTTACAGCGGACAGCACGATTGGTGAAAACAGAATGGATACAAAGAACAGTATACCCGTCGTACAAGCAGTTAAACCGGTTCTACCGCCAACCTCAACGCCGGAGGTAGATTCCACAAAGGAGGTAACCGTAGAAGTACCTAAAGCAGCACCTGCAACAGTACCTACCGCATCCGCAACCAGTGCGCGCTCCACATTCTCCAACTCGCCCTTCTCATTCACCAGACCGATGCGATTTGCAACAGCAACCAGCGTACCGGCAGTATCAAAGAAATCCACAAACAGAAAGGAGAAAATCACAACAAACGCATTCAACGGATTTGCGAACAATTCACCGAAACCATCTACAAAAGAGCCTGCTGCATTCAGATGGAAATTCATTTCAAAGAATTTATCAGGCAATGCCGGCATTCCCTTCAAACCAAACGCCGCACCGCAGATGATACCGATAATCGCAGTAATTACCATCCCCACAAAAACAGCAGCCGGTACCTTTTTGACAAGCAACGCAATAGTCAGCAGGATACCGAAGAGTGCAAGCAATACCTGCGGATCAGCAAAATCACCGATTGTCACAAAGGTAGATGCGCTTCCGGCAACAATCCCGGCATTTTTTAAACCGACAAAAGCAATAAAGAAACCGATACCGGCACCAATCGCCATCTTCAGCTGCTTTGGAATCGCATTGATAATCGCTTTACGAATACCGGTAACTGAAATTACGATGAAAATCAAACCGGAAATAAATACGCCAGCCAATGCTGCCTGCCAGCTCATCCCCATCTGTCCGCAGATCGTATAAGCAAATAATGCATTAACCCCCATACCGGCAGCCAAAGCAACCGGATAATTAGCCACCAGTCCCATAACGATGGAGGCAAAGCCTGCAGAAATAGCCGTAGCCATAAAAACAGATGCACGATCCATACCTGCATCATGCAGAATAGACGGGTTTACCCCAAGAATATAGGCCATTGCCAGAAAGGTTGTGATACCGGCAATTACCTCGGTTTTCACAGAAGTCTGCTTCACATTCAATTTGAATAATTTTTCTAACATAATTCCCTCTTTTCTGTCTCCCAAAACAAAAAAACACCGCAAACTGCAGTATTCGTATATAAGCTTCCATCGTAGTCTGAAATTGGTTTTCAGGTAGAAACGCTTTCACCATCATGTCGAAAGTATATACGATGTTTCTATAGACTTGTACATTATAGACAAAAATGAAACAATTTGCAAGTAATATTACCCGAAGTTCTTATAAAAGAAAAAAGATTCTTCACTCGAGGAAAAATCTATTTTCATCCGTAACTACATAAGCACGCTGATCCGCACAGCCGATAGCCGGCAAATTCTGTTTTCTGCAAACCATATCGAAGGATTTACGTTCTTCCTTCTGATAATGTGGACAGAACGCACCTTTTATCATACCCATACCGTTCACAAGTTCAAATATGTCTGATGCGATGTTGCTGTAGCCATATTCAAAGAGAGCATTCGCCCCGGCACTGAGACCGCAGATGACGATTCCCTGATTGGAAAGCTCCTTTAAAAGCAGATCCAGTTTTCGCAATTTCAGCTGCTCCATAAGAAACCGCGTATCTCCCGCTCCGAGATAAATCATATCCTGCGATTGAAATTTATTATAGATTTCTTTATCACTCAGCTTTGTATGCAGCAGTCGCAGAGCTTCCACCTGACAGCCAAGACTTCGATAATATTGTTTAAAGCGCTTCGCATAGCCCTGATCATCCTTGCTGGCAAGCGGAATAAACAATACATGTGGCTGTGCTTTTCCACATCTGGATATCGCATAGGTGTCAATCGCCAATGTTTCCTGCTTTTGAAAGCTGCCGCCGCCGATTGCGATCAGTGTTTTCATTTCTGAAAGAACCGGCTTTTCATTAATGCCTGCAACGCCTGTTCAATAACTTCATCACTTTGAACAAGTGCAATTCGTACAAAGCCCTCACCATATGCTCCAAAAGAACTGCCAGGAGTTACCAGCATACCACAGCTTTTCAACAGGTTTAGAGCAAATTCCTCACTGTTGCCATAGCCTTCCGGAATCTGCGCCCATAAAAACATGGTACTCTTGCATGAAGCGATGTGCCAGCCTGCAGCTGCAGCGCCTGCAACAATACGATTTCTTCTTCTTTGGTATGTTTCACGGGTTTCTTTTACGATACTTTGGTCTTGGGTTAAAGCTGCGATGGCGGCTTTTTGAATTGGCAAAAACATACCGTAATCGATATTGCTTTTCAGTTTTCTGAGAATACCGACGATGGCGGCATTTCCCACACATATTCCAATACGAGCCCCGGCCATGCCATAGGTCTTACTGAAGGAATTAAATTCGATTCCGATATCCTTTGCTCCTTCATAGTATAGAAAGCTTTTTCCTTCCTCTCCATCAAATACAAGATTGCTATAGGCTGTATCGTGAATGACGATAATATCATGTGCCTTTGCAAATTGAATCAATTCTTCATAAAAGCTGTCGGGAGCCGTAGCACCTGTTGGATTATTCGGATAGGATATAATCATCATTTTAGCCTTATCTGCAATTTCTCCGGGGATATCATGAAATTGAATGAGATAGTCATGTTCTTTCAGCATCGGCATTTCATATAACTCTGCTCCGGCTATTTTCGGTCCGTTCGCAAAAATTGGGTAGCTGGGAGCAGGTATGAGAACAATGTCCCCCTCATCACATAGTGCCAATGCGACATGTGCAAGTCCCTCCTGAGAACCCTGCAGTGAAAGTATCTCGGTTTCTGTATCCAATTCAACTTGATATCGTTCCCTATACCAGTTTTGTATCGTTTCTTTTAATTCTTTTGTATCATGCAGGGAATACATATAGCTTTCTGGCTGCTGTGCAGCAGTTATCAATGCATCCATGACTTCCTTACTTGGTGCTATGTTAGGGGATCCTATCGTAAAGTCATACACTGCTTTCCCACTAGCCAGCATTTTTTGTTTTTCTTCATCAAGTCTGCTGAAAACACCTTCAGCAAGCAATTCCATTCGCTTGGAAAATTTCATATTCTCCCTCTTTCCTGAATTTTTTCATATTTCTCTCATTATAAAAGAAAAGGCTGCTCCCTTCAATAGCTGATGGATGAATTCTACAACCTTCATATGGTGTACACTAACAGATTGTAAAAACTGACCTCAGTTACATTTTTTTATAGCACTTTGTAAAGTTTCTGTTATAATAAAAGTAGAGATGTTATATCCACTCACATGTTCTTTGCGCGAACCCCAAGCTCACATGATTTTCCAGGGAGGTTCGCGCCACATAATTATGTATTTAAACAAAATGTAACAGTTTTCAACAAAAACACGAAAGACAGTTAAATGTAAATAATGTTTTTTGTTACATATTAGGTGGATTACCACAAATCTCGCGGTCAAGCTCTTTCGCAGAGCTTGTGTATCGAAATCATATCGGAGCTCCCGATATGCAAAGCGTCCTTGTCAAGCTCTTTCGCAGAGCTTGTGTATCGAAATATTAAAACTACACCGCCTTTTACTTGGTGTCCTAGTCAAGCTCTTTCGCAGAGCTTGTGTATCGAAATGATGACATTGATACAATTAAGAGTAAACCTCTCGGGTCAAGCTCTTTCGCAGAGCTTGTGTATCGAAATGACCTCGCCTTTTTTTACAGCTCCTGCAGTTGTAAAGGTCAAGCTCTTTCGCAGAGCTTGTGTATCGAAATAATAAGATTTAGTAAAAGTTACATAATGCCAAGGTCAAGCTCTTTCGCAGAGCTTGTGTATCGAAATAATGGATCATTTGTATCAAAGTAAGAGGAATATAGTCAAGCTCTTTCGCAGAGCTTGTGTATCGAAATGAAGAAGGAATGTCGAAGGTTGCAGCTATCTCTGTCAAGCTCTTTCGCAGAGCTTGTGTATCGAAATAATTTAAAGGTATGCCGCAAGGAAGTTTTGAGCGTTCAAGCTCTTTCGCAGAGCTTGTGTATCGAAATAAGGCTTATATTAGCAACTGAAGTTGAGTAACTCGTCAAGCTCTTTCGCAGAGCTTGTGTATCGAAATCGTTTACCCGAAAACAACCAGAAAAAAATATGCAAGTCAAGCTCTTTCGCAGAACTTGTGTATCGAAATCATGAGATCATGTATTCCATTTTCTCCAAACATACGTCAAGTTCTTTCGCAGAGCTTGTGTATCGAAATATCATAAGCTGTATCCAGAAGCACTTTATCAGGGTCAAGCTCTTTCGCAGAGCTTGTGTATCGAAATTTAATTGCTGTTGCAATCAACTTGGATAAACGGGTCAAGCTCTTTCGCAGAGCTTGTGTATCGAAATAGATTGCCCTTGCTGGTGTTCCAACGGCGCTTAGTCAAGCTCTTTCGCAGAGCTTGTGTATCGAAATCAAACACTCTTAGCAAAATCAGTTGCAGCTGGAGTCAAGCTCTTTCGCAGAGCTTGTGTATCGAAATGAAAAATGCATTACCGTCTGCTTATTGCTCATATGTCAAGCTCTTTCGCGGAGCTTGTGGATCTAAATTTTAGTTGGTGTAGTCTTAACAATATTTGCTTCAACGTCAAGCTCTTCCGCAGATCTTGGCGATCAAACAGCTAAGTACAGATTTTGCATCCCTCCACACTACTTCCCATCTAATACCATTTGCAATCTCCCTTTAAACAGCGTACAATTAACACATAAAGTAAACGCTTGCAGAAAGGAGATTTTTTATATGAAATATGTATGCGAAATATGCGGCTACATATATGATGAAGCTGCTGAAGGCACCCTCTGGGCTAACCTTGATAACACATGGAAATGCCCGCTATGCACCGCACCAAAGGAATGCTTTAAAAAAGAAGCCTGTGAGGAATCCGCATCCGAAGCAACTGCTGAAAGCGATGCCCCCTCACTTGCCATACAGAGAAATGCCAAAAAGGAAGACACTCTGGAAACCAACATGTCCCTCATCCATGAAATGGCGATTCACAACACCAGCCGTATCGAAGCGATGCGCACACGCAAATCCGTACCCGGATGGGATGACATCCTGCTATTGGGAGGCCAGCTCGCCCACCCGCCACTTGCCGATAAAGCCGATGTTGACACAACGACCATCATTGGGAAAAATGCACGCAAGCCAATGGTTCTTGATCATGCCGTCTACGTATCTCACATGTCCTTCGGCGCCCTCTCCAAAGAAGCCAAAACTGCACTTGCGAAAGGAACAGCAGCCGTACATACCGCGCAATGCAGTGGAGAAGGCGGCATCCTCCCGGATGAAATCGATCATGCCTACAAATACATTTTTGAATATGTTCCCAACAAATACAGTGTCACCGACGAAAACCTGAAACGCAGTGATGCAATCGAAATCAAAATCGGTCAGGGATCAAAACCAGGCATGGGCGGTCATCTTCCTGCAGAAAAAGTCACTGAGGAAATATCCGCCATACGTGGAAAGCCACTGCATCAGGACATCATTTCCCCATCGAAATTTGAAGAAATCAAAACAAAGGACGATTTAAAGCAGCTGGTCACCTCTCTCAGAGAACGCAGTGACGGACGTCCGATCGGTATAAAAATCGCAGCCGGGCATATCGAAGCAGATCTGGAATGGATCGCATATGCACAGCCTGACTTCATTACCATTGACGGCCGCGGTGGCGCAACCGGAGCATCTCCAAAATACCTGAAAGACAATTCTACAGTGCCTACCGTATATGCCCTGGCCCGCGCCCGCGCATACATGAACCAGCACCATATGACACAGGAGCTCATCATTACCGGAGGCTTTCGTACAAGTGGAGAAATGATCAAGGCTCTGGCAATGGGAGCGGATGCCATCGCAATTGCAAGTGCTGCCATGATAGCAATCGGCTGTCAGCAATACCGCATCTGCCACAACGGAAAATGTCCGATGGGCATTGCCACGCAAGATCCTGAACTACGCAAGAATTTTTCCATAGACAAAGGAGCAAAGCGCTTGGAAAACTATCTTCATGTACTACGGGAGGAATTAAAATCCTTCGCAAGAATCAGCGGACACACCTCCATTCACGACCTCAGCAGGGATGATCTATGTACAACCAGCTCAGAAATATCCAATCACACTGACATTCCACACTGCTAAACTGCAATATCCAGACCATAAAAAAACGAACAGACGTATCCTCAACAAATACAGCCTGCTCGTTTTTCTTTTCTATTTAATCCTTCAGATAGGTATCCATCCAGGTCGTAATTTCCTTTAGACGCTTTACTCTGTGTCTTGGCTTTCCACTCCTGGACAGCTCGTGATTCTCTCCCTTAAACATGCACAAGCGTGTCGCAACACCATTCTCGCACAAGGCACTGTACATCTGCATTCCCTCACTGTATGGACATCGGAAATCCTCATCACTATGGATAAACAGCGTCGGCGTCGTACACTGATTTGCATATTTCAAAGGAGAATGCCACCACAGCTTATCTACATTTTTCCATGTGTCAGCACCCTGCTGATCAGCACCGAACATTTCTCCGATATCGGATGTGTGCGCAAAGCTTATCCAGTTTGAGATAGAACGCTGACTTGCCGCAGCCTTAAATCGATCAGTATGACCGATGATCCAGTTTGTCATGAATCCGCCATAGCTGCCACCTGTCACACCGACACGCGCGGTATCTATCGCCGGATATTTCTTCAGTACCTCATCTGTGAATCTCATCAAATCCTCATAATCAATCGTACCGTACTTACCACGGATATCCGCAAAGCTGTTACCTCTGCCATCGCCTCCGCGCGGATTCATAAAAAACACAAAATATCCCTGATTTGCCCACACCTGCATTTCATGATAATAGACCTCGCCATACACCGTCTTCGGTCCGCCATGAATATCCAGAATTGCCGGATAGGTTTTCTTTGGATCAAATCCCTTTGGCTCCAGCACCCAGCCATACAGCTCCATTCCATCCTGTGTGAAATTGCATGGTACGCATGGACGAATATCCTTCTCCGCATAAAATTCCTCATTGAATCCGGTTAACTGCCTGCAGCTTTTTCCGTGCATATCATATGAATACAGCTCCTGTAAACGCATATCCTGCATACCTGCAAAATACAAACGGTCCTTTGCAAGTGCAATGACATCCACGCTTCCCTCCCTGTCATACACAGGTGTAATGCTTCCATCACTATGCAATGCATATACACTGCTCCTATTGAACAATGTCGTAATAAAATACACCGTATCCTTATACAGACAGATGCTCTTACCGCCACCATAACGACAGTCACTGCCTACGCTGGAGCCAACAGCATCCTCATAGGAGGCAAACAGCTCTACCGCTCCGCTATTTGGATCCAGCTGATAAAACATACCGTTTTCATTCAGACCGTAGCGCTTCTGTTCACTCGCCACCATCATAATGTTATCCTTCCATGGCAGAATTTTCCCAATCGACCACTGCCCTGCAGGAAGAATTTCACGATGCTCTCCTGTATTTCGGTAATAAGCATATACCCCTTCCTTATTTATGGGTTTACATGCGTAGCTCTCACCTGTGTAATATACAATCTCATGATTATCCGAAAGCTCTACATCATATACATTGCAGGTTTCTTCACTGATGCGCACTATATCTTCATCATGCTCGCGATACAGGAACAGGCTGTTTCGTTTCTTATTCGTATATCCCATGCCATTTCCATAAAAGGGCAGCTCATCCAGAACCTCATAATCCTGCATATCCTTCTTTTCCTGAAGGATTTTTTCCTTCTCATCGGCATTCATTTGATACATGCGGGAATATTCCAAATGATAATCCGCACAGAATACATATTCTCCATCTGCCGCCTTCTTGATAGAAGTTACATGTAATGGTATGGTAAAAGCCTTTACAGCCTCTCCTCCATGAATGCTGATTCGATAGAAGCAGGTTCTCTCCTCTCCGTTTTCAACCGCCTTTCGATCCTCCTCATCCCGCATATTGGCAAACAGAACAGTTTCATTATCATCCCATAAATAGAGCTGTTCCTTTCCATGGCTGGTCAGCTGCCGCACAGTATCGCCATCCGTCAGATACAGCTTCATCTGATAGCTGTTATCTTTCTCCGCACACTTACTTCCGACAAAAACACCATGCTCCTCATCCGGTGCAAATGACAGATTACTCAGATATGTAAAATCCAGAAAATCCTTTAATTTAATTGTATCCTTCATAATACCCTCCTCTTATGCTCTTCCTTTATTCTAGTACAAAACCCCTGAAATAAAAAGTCTTTTAGAGAAATCCGTATGGCTTTCCACTTTCAAGCAATGCATAGGCGGCTTAACGGGTAGACCCCCTTACTTTATAATTCCGGTAATGCATTTCCTAAACCATTATATTGAGAGCCTGGATTTGCAGTTCCTTTATCGTCATAGTATTTCATCTAAAGAAAATGTAATTTCTCATGGTAAACCATCTGTTTTCCCTTTTGTTTGTTTTTGTATGAAAAAGCGTTCCTGATAATTATATGCATTTCATAATAATGAGTAAACAGGATCAGCTGAATCTGTAACAAAAAGACGCTTTGAAACGAACCCCAAAGTTTGGACAGCCAAGGGTTCACTTCACTTTCCTATATCTTCCCTGTATCCTCTATTTTTTATCACCACATGTTCTTTATTATACTGATGAAGCAATTACTTTTATGAGACATATACTGAATATATTCACTTTTTCTGCAATCTCACACAGCCTCCTCCCTGTAAACATGAAAAAGAAGATGACCAGGCATTCGCTATAAGTCATCCTCCTATAAATCATTCAATTTCCCGTTACTGTCAAACATTTACCCTGACATAAAACCACTTTATCGAAAGGCGTTAGCTATGCTGTCCTATAGGTTCAGATGTGATGGATACAGCCGTCTACAACAGAGAATTGACACAGTCTTACGGCATTGCACATTTTTATGCAAAGGTCTCATACAGCATCAGCTTCTGCATGGTAACGCTACTCTTCCACCAGTTTGCACTCAGGCGATATTCGTTCTCATACCCCTGCCATACCCAGTTGATATCCCAGCAACCCTCGGCATCTCTTGTTTCCGTAATTCTTTGAACCTCCAGCTTCAGAAGATTACTATATTCCGGATATAGCGGATGAAGACGATCGTGTATGAAAAATGACGGCGTAATGCAGTATGCATTCCAATTATCAGGATCTTCTTCAATCAATCCCCGCATCAGCTGAATTCCATGGGCAGCGGCAGCATCTGCCTGCGGTCCGCAAAAGCTTCCCGTCTTCTGCAGTTCACGCAGAAGAAACATCATAGACTCCAGAGAATGCGGTTCAACCTCTTTCTGCGAAAGGAACAAAACCATCATACGCTGTACCATTGATTCCGCTTTAGTATACAGAGAGCTGTCTTTCTGTGCGAATTTCAGAATGAACCAGCATATATCTGCATTCGGCATATAGACATCAAACGTTTTTTTCTCTGTCTTCGTCCACCACGGCGCATGCGGATATTCATTATTGGAGGAAAGAATACTGATCCAGAAGCCGTCCTCCATATCCTTTCCACTTTCCAGATAGCGCAGCATCCCCTGTATAACCGGATGTGTTTTATCCTGGTATTCAAGCTCATGAAGAATATGTATCGCATAAAACATCTGAGAGGGTGCAGAGGCAGGATTCCAGCAGTCCGCCTCTAAAGCATGAGCGAATCCTCCATCTGTATTTTGATAATACTGCAATTCGTCAACCACAGCCCCTGCATCACCACCCTCAAAGTAAAAACGCCATTTTGCCAGCTCCAGCCCTCTGGCATTGCGATGCATCCATCGACCTGTTTTTGTTATATCTAGTTTTGTCATTGTCTAATCTGCGCAGTGCCTATTCTGCTGCGCTCCTTTCTTTTTACGTATGATATCACATGCGTTCCTGAACGGCTTGTAAAAACAGGACATGTTTTCTTATATGATATCGCTCAGGTACAGCTCCTATACTACCACAGGATAAGAGTGAGTCGGTGAAATGATGCTGCAGCTCATCCTGTGGATTGCGAATAAAACAATGTATGATTGTAAGTCTATACGAAAAGCTGCATTGAAAGAAACCCTGTGCACAAAAGCATATATCATTCAAACGTATCATGAATTCTGAAAACGGGTATAAGAAAAAGAGGAAATCGAGAAACGGTTCTTTCTTACTTTAGGGTGTTTGCGAAAGGGAGACATCGACTTCTATTGATAACTATAATCGTATGGAAGTCTCCCTATGTTAAGTTTACCCACAATCGAGAAAGTACCCGAGAAACTGCATCATCTCATATTTCTCTCCTCTTGTGCCTGTTTTGAAATACATGATTCTGAACGAGTCTCAGTCGATCCCGTTATTCTTTCAAACGTATTGGTTATGACAAATATGTGGTAATGATCATCCTATGCCGCAAAAACTGTATTTCAGGTGGTATTGATCATCATATCCCACTAAAACTGAATTTCAGAAGGGCTGCCCTGTGTTTGTGGCAGTCTTCGTCTTTATTCGTTTGAAGTCTTACCCGTCTTGTCGTATTTGGAATTCGTGTAGCGTTTTTGCTTTCCTTGCCGAAAACGCCAAAACTTCAAAATTCTCAATTGACAACGGTTTGGAGAATACATATCCCTGCACCATATCACAATCTGCATTTCGCAAAAATTCCACCTGTGTAAAGGTTTCCACACCCTCTGCCACAGTTTTCATCCCAAGCTTTCTGGCAAGCTCAATCGCAGTCTCCACAACATCATTGCCTCTAGGGTCCCCTTCCTTATCGAAGAATGCACCATCCAGCTTCAATATGTCAACCGGTATTTCCTTCAATACGTTCAGGGAGGAATAGCCGCTTCCAAAATCATCCATCGAGCATTGAAAGCCTGCCGCATGAATCTGTGCAATGACATTTTTCAGCAGCTCCAGATTTTCAAATACCACAGTTTCCGTAAGCTCAAACTCAAGTAGATGGGAAGCTATACCATATGTTTTCTGTATTACCTCATACTTTTTCAAAAACTGCGGATCCAAAAGATGATTTCTTGACAGGTTCACAGAGATTGGAATAGGCGCGATTCCCCTGTTTTCCCAGTCCTGCAAGAGACGGCAGACGCAGTCAAACACATACAGATCCAGCTTGACAATAAAGCCGTTTTTCTCAAAGAACGGAATAAATTCCCCAGGTGATATCAGTCCATCCTGTGAATTCCAGCGAACCAGTGCCTCTGCTCCGACGATTTCACTCTTCTCCAGATTGATTTTCGGCTGCAGATATACAATAAATTCACCATTCTCAAGAGCCTGCTGCATGGAATTCTCCATTTTCTTCTCTTTCAGCATCTGCACACGGTCATAGTCATCATAAAATACACAGGAGCACATATGGCGACTGATCATGTCCTTATTGTTTTTTCTGGCGGTGTTTGCCCGATCACGTATATTGACGATATCAATGCTGCTGTCTGTCACAATATAGATGCCGCAATCCAACGGCAGATAATAGGTTTGTTCCTTACTCTGATTATAGGAGTTCACCTTATCCGTCATCGCTTCCAGACGTTCACGAATCTCTGCCGTATCCGTTGTAAACAACACCAGATTGTATGTATCCGATGAGATTCTGGCAAGAAATTCACCTTCCTTCAAATAGGATTGCAGGCAGTCATGCACATACTGCAATACCCGGTCTCCATCCCTGCTCCCGAAGGAGTCATTGATAAGCTTGAATTTACGAATATCGACGGAAACGAACGCAAAGGACTGAAAATTCTCCAGAATCCTCTGCAGCTCCTTTTCAAACCGTGGTGCAGTAAAGCCGTTGGTCACAGGATCCACATAGGCAACACGATAGATTTCCTTATTGAATTTCGTATTCGTGAACAAAATATAGAGTATAAGGATACCGAAGACCAGAAAGATGAATACATTGATCATAATCGAAAAATTCGTATAGTCCTGTATATTTTTGGCATAAATCATACTTGGTGCTATGGACAACAGATACCAGCTCCCCTCCTGCAGAGGTGTATAGTACAGAGTCCTTTCCTCAGGTTCTCCACGGACATCCTGATGCACCGTATAATGTATGGTACCGCTTTTTCTGTAATGGATATCTGACTTCATTTTAGAAAGAGAGCTTCCGCTGTCGATATCCGCCACATCCTGAATGCTATTATAGAAGTCATTTTTTAGAAATACGGCGTACTGGTTACTGGAATGCATAATAAAATCGCCATCCTGCGAAATGATATAGCTGAAGCCAACGCCGTTAAAGGTATCGGTATCCGAGAGCAGCTGCAGAGTTTCCGTATTGCTCCAGGCAACCATCGCTCCTTCTATGTGCCCCTGTACATAAAAAGGAACTGCATACAAAATTCCCGTTTCATCATACAGCGTTTCCAGCTGCTTACTCACGCCGTTTTTCTGCTTACGGACAGCATCCAGCACGATTTCCAGCGTTTCGACAGAGACTGTCTTATGATTTTTTACATGCAGAAGACCGTTCATATCCACATAGCCAATCCATGAGAAGTCGTTCTCCTTTAGAACACTGTCTATGATGGTCTGTCCGACAGCATCGGTTGTGGCAATCTCTGACAGATTTGAACTGACCTCACGCAGCTGTGCAATATTTTTTGCAATATTCTGATCCACTCTGCTTGAAGTCTGTTTCGATAATTCAGAAAGATACCGCTGTGTTTCATTCATAATCAGTGATTTGCTCTGCTGTATCATCATAGAACTCAAACCAATCATTGTTATAATCATGAGAATCAGAATACCGATGGTCAGCTTTGTATGCGTTTTCTGCTTTTTTCCCAGGGAATACATATGCGCCCCCCCTCTCAACATTCAGTTACAGGTATTATACTATAGATTATTGAATAGAGAAACTCTCTTTGCTGTAAGTCCGCAAAAAAAGGCAAATTCTGCATACAAATCATCAGATGGCATAGGAAAAGCTTAATGTATAGGATTCAACTGCACGATTTGTCTGCCACCATAGTGGATAGCTACAGACACAGGCCGTATGTATATCAATATGGCTATATATTCATAAATTTATGTGCTTCATTTTCCTTATACAACAACCTGCTTCGTATATCATCCGATACTGCAAGAGACATGGCGAAATGCAAATGATCTGCCTGAGGTCACCCTGCATAATCAGAGCCGGACGTGATAGCGTCAGGATGTCTTTAAATTCGGATTGACAGTCTTTCTCATATCCGCTGTCATTTGTGCATCCGCAATGGAGGAAATATCAAACACGATGTAATTTACATGTTTATAACGCTGAAAACATACCTCTACATTCGGATAATGGCAGTGACAGCAGACAAAGGTGATATTTAGCATACGGCAAAATAGGATGCATATTGTGAGCTGTCTTTTTCCGAATGAAACAATACCGGCACATTATATGTTTCAGCAAGCGCATAAACCGGCTCCAGGATATTGTCTGACAGATAAAACGACTCATGTCCGCAAAACAGCTTGATTCCTACAATCTTTTTTCTGATAGAGCCGTATCCAGCAGTTTTAACTGCTCCTTGTAATTGAAAAACGGACTGATTCCGCCAACGACATGAACATTGCAGTTGTCTGAGAATAGTTCCAGACAATCCTTTAAGCTTTGGATTTCACTTGTAATTACGGAATCACTGATGACGATTCCCTCATCAATGCCGTTTTTCTGCATTTCCTTAAGGAGTATTTTTTTCCGGTAAGCATATTCCCTGGGTCGTTAGATGCATAAGGGCATCTAAGATTCTTCTTTTCTGTTCGCTATCCATGCGGCTGTCTCATTTGTATCCTTATGATTATTTACACATAACTCTTTGAAAAAAGATAGATGGATTCTGACAAATATAAGGAAAGGGATTTCCAACGTCAGCCTGACATTAGAAATCCCTTGTTTTAGATATTCTTTGACACTTTATTTATTCTTTCGTGACATCAAGACAATACTCTCAACGTGTAAAAGTTAAGCTATTACAAACATAATCGCAAAACAGCAAAATACCTATGTTTTCGGTGCTGACCAATTCATCTTTCTGACATACATTCCGCTCACTCACAAAAGTAGGCTATTTTGTATTTTTCTGCTCTTCTTCAAGCTCCTTCACCAAATATTCATCGCTCATACAATGCATATCTGATACTTCCTCACTCATGAGTTTATAGAGCTCTGAATGATAAAAAACATCTAATGCCTTATCCGATGAGATGCAGTTTTCCTTCGCAAAAAGCTCTACCACGCGAGCATACTTCTTCTGTAAGAGAATCGGATTTGCATTCATAGCTTTTCACTCCCTTTAAATTGCAGATAAGAAAGTGCCTTCACCGTTCGAAAGGACATTTGCAGATTCGGCTTTTCGTATCGCAGTCTATTGATGGCCTCCATTTTATCAATGAAACCATCAAGGAAAAGCTCCACCGTATTGAACACCTTGTCATTTGCAACACCACCGATGACAAGATCGTAATCTGCGCTTTCCAGTCCTCTGCGGCAATTCAGAATATAATCCAGCCATTCTTCTGAATAAGTATAAATTTTAACACCTTCAATACTTCATATGAGGCTTCATCAAAATCATAAATTGATATTATGCCCTCCTTGCCACGGCGCTTAAATCTGCCACACCATTTTTCTGCCTGCTCGTAAATAGGCGTGACATAAAATCCTTTTCCAAAATCGACATTCGCTCTAAAGTGCACTAAGTCCGGCTTATCCACTGTCACAAATGAACCGTGGTATAAGTTCATAATTTCACCCCTTTTTCCTTCATTATGTCAATAATATCTTCTACGATATATTCTTTACTCTGCGTATGCAATACTTCATACTCCGGTATGATATATTCCTTCAAAATATCTGTTTGTTCAGTCAGGGCAGCATACACTTTCTGTGCATCTACATTTAGTTTCAATGCAACATTTTCAATACAAAAAATTATAAATTCCAATTCTCTGCTTCCATACGGATTATTATCCATTACCATATGCTATGCGACCTCCTGTCCATATTTTATTTTCTCCTGTAATAAAGAATTTCTCAGGTTATCGTCCTATACGAATTTCTTCCGTTTTGAGCTGTACTTTATGTTTTTTCAATGTGTCTTCCCATCCTCATTACGTATGACATTGCTTCGCATTATCTATGCTTCCTGTGCTGTACGAAGGTCAGCTTCAGCAATCATTGGCGAATGACTGTCCTTCATTTCATACATTTTGTCATGAAATCGAACAGCTTCATTGAAATTCCCGGCTTTCAAGCCTTTTGCGTACATCTATTTCTTCACTCGTGACATCAAGACAACACTCTCAACGTGCGGAGTATGAGGAAAGATATCGATTGGCTGAATCTTGTCTACATTATAACGTGAGCTCAGTACAGCCAGATTCTTTCCAAGCGTTGCCGGATTACAGGAAACATAAATGATATTTTTAATTTTACTTCGCAGAATGCAATCCAGCATGGCGTCATCCAGACCGCTTCTTGGCGGATCCACAACCAGTACATCAATACTGCGCTTCTTCGACAGATAGGTCAGCTTGTTTGCCGCATCGTCACACAGAAAGGAAACATGCTCACAGCCATTCAGCGCTGCATTTTGATTGGCATTCACTACCGCATCCTTAATACTTTCGATTCCGATGATTTCCTTTGCCTTATCCTTCAGATATAAGGAAATTGCACCGATACCACTGTAGGCCTCCACGATCAGCTCATTGTCCTCCTTCACCATGGATGCAATCGTCCGATACAGCTGCACTGCCTGTTTGCTGTTCAGCTGAAAGAATGACCGCGGTGAAATTCGAAGCTTTAAGCCGTCCAGCTCCATCGCAAGACTCGTTTCCCCTGCCAGATGCATCATTTTATTACCGAACACCTCCGGTGTCTTTTTAATTGTATGTATACTCTGCCACAGACTCGTAAGCCCCTTTATCCGCATCAGATCAGAAATCAGGCGTTCATCAAGCTCATCATTGCCCGTAACAATTGTACACTGATAGCGATTGTCAAAGCCGCGAACCACCAGATTGCGGATACCTTTTTTATCATGCGGATTATAGGACACACAGCCGTGTGTATTCAACACATGCATGATATCCATACGGACCCGTTCCAGGCCGTCCTCATGTATCCAGCATTTTTTTACATCGATAAAATAATTGGAATTCGGCATAAACAAGCCGCTGACCAGACGTCCTTCCTCCATGGCACAGGGCAGCTTAAATTGATTCCGGTAACCGAATACATCCTCACTAGCCTTTACACGGGCAACCTTTCTGGGATCGATTTGCGCATATTTTATCAGAGACTGCTTCAACAGATCCTGCTTGTATTCCAGCTGTGCCGGATAACGGGCAATCATCAGTGGACAGGCACCGCAGGTATTCTGAATAAAACATTTCGGACGGATGCGGTTCTTACTGCTCTTAACCACCCGCAGCAGCTCCGCTGTCGCATAGCGCTTCTGTTTATCCACAATGCGGATTTCCACTTCCTCACCGATCAGTGCCTGCGGTACAAATACCGGCATGCGGTCGATATACCCGATTCCTTCCCCGTTGATCCCTGTTTTCTTTATAGTTACTTTCATATAATTCTTCCTCTTCCTTCTTTAAAAACGGCTGCGTATTCTCTTCGTCAGCTCACTGCACAGAATAAAAAACTTCTCATTTTTTAACGGCAGTGCTTCTTCTCTGCCATACTCCTCCTCACAAATCAGATTCAGACAAAACCCCAGATAAATGATGCAGGATATCAGATAGATGGCCAGCAGCAGGGTGACCAGAGATGCAAGAGGGCCGTAAACATCCTTATAGGATGTAAAATGACTGACGATTGTTACAAATAAGGCAGCCAGCCCCAGGATGCAGATGGTTGAGAACATCGCTCCGATGATACCGAATGACCAGTTCCGCTTCCGAAAGCTCAATGCCCGATACATCATGGTGAACAAAAGCAGCATGATAACTGCAGACACAATCGGCAGAAACTCATTCAGCCTTGTTGCTATGAATATGGATAAGACCAGAAGCAGAACAAGGGATACAAACAGCACCACGGACTTAATGCGGATCGACCACTTGGGAACCTCTACACTCTCATGGGAGGCACTGATCAGCAGAAAGGAGAAAATGCTTCTGCTTGCCAGATAAAAGGACACGCACATCGTCACAATAAAGGAGGTGATGTTGTAGTTCTGATTTGCGAAGAACTGAAATACCTGATCCAGTCCGTCCATACTCATATCCGGCATAAAGCTGATCAGAAACTTCATAATGATATCCATCGGCAGATATGCAAAGCGAAACAGCATCGCAATCAGCAGCAGACTGGGGGCAAGTGCCAGCAGCAGAGAAAAAGACAGGGAGTATTTAAAGAGACTTCCTTCAAACGATGTAAATTCCCGATACAGATCCATGATCCACTTCATACCTTCACCTGCCTTGCTTCATTAACTGCTCTACTATACCATAAATGCATGCGTTATGCATCCATCTTCTGCATATAGTTTACCACCTTTTCACTGTCTGAACCAAGAACAAAGTAATAATACTGACCGATTCTGCCTTCTTTTGCCTGATACAGCAGGTCTGCCGCCTCCGGAACATAAGCGCCCCACTGCTTTTTCAATGCTTCCTTGCGGCTTTTAATCGCCTTCTTCACATCCCCCTCATGTTCCTTCTTCACCTGAAACAATGCAATTTCCCCAAGCTGTGCCTGCACAGCAGCGGTTTTCACCATACAGCTTTCTATTTTCGTCATATCCAGCTGATAGAGTGTTTCCACCTCCCGCTCACTCAGCGCAGTGTCCTTTAACAATGGAATTGAAAAGGCTCCGTCCGCAATCTGTTCGTTGATATCCGCAAATACGCTGGAAAGATTTTTATCCCCCTGTGCAAAGGTACCCGTATTTTTTTGGCACCCGCTCATCAGGCACAGCAGCAATCCTATAATCAATAATTTTTTCATGCAAAAGACCTCCTTTTCTACTGTATGGAAAAAAAGAAGGATTCATGCATGGTAAGAATCAAAAAAACAACAGATCCTGCATAAAATACCGAGAAACGGCAGGAAGCTCTTTCCACCTACAGGGGATAGCACCTATCCGTTCTACATATGCCTTGTATCACGAAACAGCTTTGTTTCTGTCCATAAATATGAAAAAAAGCTGAATTACTTCAGCCTAATCGTTCTGTGCCCATTCCGGAACTTCATTTCCGCGACGAATCAATACAGCCTTCTGAAATTCTGTCTGATTCAGAAATTCCAGAATATCATTTTCGTCTTCCTCCGTACAGCCAACCAGCAGCTTGACCTCGCAGTCTTTTTTCAATATATCTGCGCTGATTACAACGGATTGTACGAGATTGCTTTTCTCACTGCCTCTGAAAACATCAATCGGTGCCTGATCAGAGCCTGTGGTATCATTCAGATACCCGTAATCCACAGGATATACCAGGTTGCTGTATTTGTAATGACAGGTATTTCTGGGTCTGTCGATTACGAGCTTGCTTGATAAAAACAAAGTATCCAGCTTCTGCCAGAAAAATGCATTGTTCTCAAAAGAATTCATAATGATCTCCTCCTTTAGAATGTTACGCTGACGCAATCTCTGGTTATATCCTGAATCGTCTTACAACCAGCCATTGCCATCGCTTCTTTTAACTCCAGTCTGATTTTTTCCAAATAGGTCACAAGGCCGTCGCTGCCATCTCCAATAACCGCCTGGGAAACCGGCCGGCCAATCAATACGCCGTCAGCCCCCAGTGCAAGTGCTTTGAAAACGTCATTTCCTGTACGGAACGCGCCGTCCACAAATACCTTCATACGTCCGTCTACCACCTTCACGATGTCCTCCAGCACTTCGATACCGGACAGACAGTCGTCCAGAACACGGCCGCCATGGTTACTTACAATAATACCGGATGCTCCTGCCTCCAGTGCCTTGCGGGCTCCCTTCACGCTGAGTATCCCCTTCAGAATAAAAGGAACATCTCCACAGATTCGCGTAATTTCCTTTAGCTCCTCAACATTTTTAAATCCGACTGGTGTAATGCTTGTTCTCAGATTTGTCAGACCGCTGGCATCAATATCACTGGCAATTGCCAGCGCATGTCCTTCTTTCGCCAGTTCGATCCGCCAGGCCATATGCTCCCTGCTCCACGGCTTAATCGTCGGCACACCGAAGCCTTCATGCTGTGCGACCACAGACATCGGGCCTTTGAACATTTCATCATGCATACCGTCTCCGGTAAATGCCAGTGTTCCCGCACGGCGGCAACCATCCACCAGCGCGCTGGTATAGCTCATATCATCCAGCTCTGCACCATAATTCTGCAGGATACCGCTGATTGGTGCCGCATACACCGGTAATGATACCTTATGGCCAAAAAATTCGGAAGTCGTATCGATTTCCGTATTGTTACTGATTGTATCCATGGTAATGAATACCTTTTTCAGCATTTCAGCATTTCTTACAAATGCACTCCCGCTGCCCTTTCCTCCGGGACCGGGTGTTTCGCCTCGACATGCCAATCCATTGCATACCGGACAGCATCTGCATTTTGCGCACAGAGCTTTTGCGTTTGCATAAACCTCCTGCCACGTTTTCATATCAACACATCACTTTCTTCAACTTCCATGAAAAGCTTTCTTACTCACTTTACTATTATAGCGGTTATGAAAAAAATTATCAATCCTTTTAAAAGATTTTCATAAGTTTTTTCATTTTATGTCATTCTCCTGTCATAAAATCTGTGCAGGACACATAACCTAAGAGAATACCCCCTGTCTGCTTCCTACCTGAAAATAGGCAAGCCGTAATGACTGAGACAAAAAGGAATCAACCTCATTGTTTCTAAACGATGAAATTGATTCCCTTCTATCCCAGGATGCAACGATATTCAAAAGCAAGAAAGATACGTTTTTCCATCCTTCTGTTTCTATTTCAGATTCTCGATATTATGCTTCTTTACCCAATCCCAGAACTCCAGCGGATTTTCTTCATCAAAGCCGGTGATGTCATCCTTGACCACCCCATCCTTAATATAATAAACATGCGGTGTTGTCCCGGGCTTTTCCAGTCTGGTTTTCAACAGGTCATTATCCGCATACAGTTTCTCGGTCGTGGAATCATCCATTTTTACATTATAGATGGTCGTCGGATGATCCTCAATCGTATCCTCCAGCATCTTGTGCATCAGCTGGCAATAATAGCATTTATCTCTTGTAATCATAAGCAGAAACGTTTCTTTTTTATCCATTTTGGAAAAAGCATCCTCGATTCCAATCTGTTGCACCTTCCCCTTTTCCTGCACCTTATTACTGCAGCCGGTAAGCAGAAGCATACAACAGAAAACAGACAGTATAAATTTTTTCATGATATCACCTCATCCTTTCGGAATATTCCCTATTATACCCATTTCCCTTACATTATTCAACAGCAATCAGACACATTGAAACGCTGCGTCTTCCCCTTTCACTGTCATATGTATGGATCATCGCTTTTCTACCTGTCAGGAAAAAGCAGCTGTGAAACAAAGCAAAAGAAAAGAGGCTTCTGTTTCCAAAAGCTTCTCTTTCTATGCAATACAACAAAAGCTTCTCTTTCTATGCAATACAAACAGTTAGATTATCGTATCTTTAAAGCGCGCATGGAATTCAGAATGGCGATCAGTGTCACACCGACATCCGCAAACACACCCATCCACATATTTGCCATGCCAAAGGCTGTTAAGATCAGGATTACAACCTTGATTCCCAGAGAGAATACGATGTTCTGCCATAAAATCTGCATGGTTTTTCCTGCGATGCGGATTGCAGTGCTCAATGCGGAAGGATCATCCTTCATCAAGACGACATCCGCAGCTTCGATTGCGGCATCACTTCCAATGCCTCCCATCGCAACACCGATATCAGCTCTTGCAAGTACCGGCGCATCGTTGATGCCATCGCCGACAAAGGCCAGCTTGCCATGCTCACTCTCCTGCTGCAGCAGCTCTTCGACCTTTTCCACCTTATCCGCAGGAAGCAGCTGCATGTGAACCTCATCCAATCCAAGGACGGACGCAACATGCTCTCCCACCTTATAGCGGTCACCGCTCAGCATAACACATTTCTTAACACCGCTGCTTTTCAAAGAAGCAATGGCTTCCTTACTAGTTTCCTTGATTTCATCATCAATAACAATATAGCCCTCATATGTGCCGTCAACGGCGATATGCACGATTGTTCCCAATGCATCATGTTCTTCATAGATGATACCGTTTGCCTGCATCAGCTTGTAATTTCCCACCAGCAGCTCATGCTGATCCAGCTGTACATGAATCCCGTTTCCGGCAACCTCTTCATACCGGCTCAGTCTTTCCGCATCGATCGTCTTTGCATATGCCTTGCGAATGGAAAGTGCAATCGGGTGAGTGGAATAATTTTCCGCATAGGCTGCCATTTCCAGCAGTTCATCCTCACTGCGCTGTATGGCATGTATCTGTGTCACTGTAAATACGCCCTTTGTCAGAGTACCGGTTTTATCAAACACAACCGTATCGATATCCTTCAATGCCTCCAGATAATTGCCGCCCTTAATCAGTATGCCGGATTTGCTTGCTGCTCCGATTCCGGCAAACATGCCCAGAGGAACACTGATAACCAGTGCACACGGACAGGACACAACAAGGAAGGTCAGTGCCCGATACAGCCAGTCAGCGAAGACGGCATCCGGTATAAACAGCATCGGCAGCACAACCAGTGCGATTGCCAGAAAGACAACCGTTGGCGTATACACCTTTGCAAAGCGTGTGATGAATTTTTCCATCGGTGCTTTTTTACTGCTCGCATTCTCCACCAGCTCCAGAATACGGGATACGGTAGATTCCCCATACTCCTTGCTGACCTCCACCTTCAGCACACCGCTTAGATTGACGACGCCTGCAAGTACCTCATCCTGCACACCGACATCTCTTGGAAGGGATTCTCCTGTCAGAGCCGAGGTATCAAGAGAGCTCGTTCCTTCAACGATCACACCATCCAGCGGTACCCGCTCACCCGGCTTGATCACAATCAGATCATGAAGGCCAACCGCCTCCGGTGAAACTCTGACCTCTTTTCCATCCTTCCACAGATTGGCATAGTCTGCACGGATATTCATCAGCGAGGAAATCGATTTTCTGGAACGATTCACTGCATAGGACTGAAACATCTCCCCGATTTCGTAAAAAATCATAACAGCAACTGCTTCCTCATAGGAGCCGATAGCCAGTGCTCCGATGGTCGCAACACTCATCAGGAAGTTTTCATCAAAAACCTCCCCCTTCAGTATATTGCGCAGTGCAATATAGACCACCTTACCTCCTGCCATCACATAAGCAGCCAGAAACAGCCAGACAGACCAGGACTGTGCTTCCAATACAACAGCTGCCGCAAACAGCAGGATTCCCAGATACAGCCGTGCATTTTCCTGGAAGGAAAACATCCGGGAAGGCTTTTCCTCTTCTGTAGATTTCTCCAGCTCAACAGTCACACCGTCCTCCAGGGTAGGTATAACCGCCATAACCGCTTTGATGGTTTCCTCGCTGCGGCTTGCATCCTGCAGCTCAACAAACAGAACACCCTGTGAAAAGTTCATGCTGGCGTCCCTTATATTGTCCATCTTGCGGACATATGCTTCGATTTTATTTGCACAGTTGGCACAATCGAGATTTTTCACATACAGCTTGAGTGCTCCCTGAATTTCACGATCCTCATGTGCTTCATGAGCATGGTCATGCCCGCAGCCACAGCCTTCATGATGATGGTGTCCGTCATTTTCATGTGCATGTGAGCCATTGCAGGCTTCGTGGTGATCATGTCCATCCGTGTGTGCGCAGGCACAGTCTGCATGGTCGTGATGATGCGCTTTTTCGCAGGTACAGTCTTTCTGTGCAGGATGGTGTTCCTTTACCTCGGGATGTCCAGCTTTCCCGCTTGCCTCCTGCTTCCCGCCAGAAGCTGCCTTTTTATCATCCTTACGCCGCAGGATTACATCCGGTTCAATCGCCTGCACCGTTTCTTCGAGCACAGCTTCAATCCCCTCATGCTCCATATCCACAAACATCCGTTTACTAACAAAATCCACCGAGCATTCCTTCACACCCTTGATTTTTCCTACATGCTTTTCAATCTTCATTGCACAGTTAGCGCAATCAAGCTCATCCAGTATATATATGCGTTCCATATGCTGCCTCCTTACCTTATAATTACTTGTGTTATTGCCTCTTCTGTATAAAATTGTACAAAAGCTTTATGTTCCACGTTCCTAAACATTCCCGCGTTTTGCACGAATACAATAGGATTTTTCCTTTTTCACTTCATGAACCTCGATAGACGTATATCCGTTATGCTGCAATGCCGCTTCCACATCCTTTGGATCGTATAGCTGAAAGCCGTATCCACGTAAGGGAAGACGTGACATAAAACGCTTATCATAGAAGGCCAAAAGCAGCGTACCCTGCGGCTTGAGTATACGTGCTATCTCACACAGCCCCTTGTCCAGTGATTCCCAGAAATAAATCGTGTTAATGCTGTATACCGTATCCATACAGGCATCTGCAAATGGCAAGGATTCGGCACTGCCCATAGCAAGCTTCAGATATCCCTGCTGCAGGCTTGGCAGCAGCTTCCATTCCACCGCAGTCATACAGCTTTCACTGATTTCCGTCCCATAAACACTGCGGCAGCCCTTTTTCAACACTCGCTTCAGCATGTTCCCGTTTCCAAAGCCGATATCCAGAATACGTCCCTGCAGCGGCAGCTCCTTTAAAACCCGGTGATACTGTGCGCGATTCATAATATTCATTACTCGCGTTGCACAGCGTCCGCCAAAGCCGGTTGGCCTGCGAAACTGCGACACTATCCTGCAAGGATACAGAATTCCAGAGGTCATAGGCTGTGCCTTCCTGAAACAAAACCTTTTCGACAGCATATCATCCCTCCATAATATGGGATAAACCTGCATCAAATATGAGCTGAATATGTTCATCATCCAGAGAATAGTAAATATTTTTCCCGCTTCTGCGGTACTTTATCAGGCGATTCTGCCGAAGAACGCTCAGCTGATGGGAAACTGCGGAGTGTGTCATTTCCAGCAGCTTCGACAAATCACATACACATAGTTCTTCCTGAAACAGCGCACTCAGTATTTTCAGTCTTGTCGGATCCGAAAACATCTTAAACAGGGTACCCAGATTCTGAAACTGTTCCTGACTCAGCAGAGTATCCTTTAATCTTGCAACGGTATCCGTATGCACCTCTGTTACTTCACATTCCATAGCTTCCTTTACCATTTGATTTCCTCATTTCCTTCAACATATGAACATCTGTTCATATGTATTATATGTGAGAATCCGCATTTTGTAAATAGAAAAATAAAATCTTTTTAAAATCATAAGACTGCAAGCCGAACGGACACAATGTATTACAGACGCACAACCGCCAGATTCACTGCCTGTTCGCTATGCTTTATCCTATACCGGTTCAAAAACGAAAGAAGCGCTCCATAGATTTACAAAACCGCAGAACCATATGACCGTGAAAAAAAGAACAGATCATCCTCTGTTCCCGTTGATGCGATTCATGTAATACATAACCGTTTTCATTACCCCATAGGTGGTGGCTGTCAGCTTATCCGGAGCATTATCCAATGCCTGCTGAAACGTCATTGCCCGATCCGCTATACTGTATATTCCGATAAATCCAAGATCATAAAGCTCCTGATATCCGATTCCCAAGGCACCGCTGATACAGATACATGGCTTATGATGGCGGTTGGCAACCTTCAGGATTCCCACCGGAACCTTTCCAAACATCGTCTGACGGTCACTTTGCCCTTCTCCTGTAATCACAAGATCACAATCCTTCACCTGCTCCTCCATGTCACTGAAGGATAGCAGCAGTTCAATGCCGGAAATCATGTTCGCATGCAGGATACCGATTAAAACAGCACCGATGCCCCCTGCCGCTCCTCCGCCGTCAAAGGAATCAATATCCACATGCAGATACCGCCGCACCTGATTGCGGAAATTTTCCATTCCCAGATCGATTTTCCGAATCTGATTCGGGAAAAAACCCTTCTGTTTTCCGAATACATAGGTTGCCCCGTTTTCTCCCAGCAGATGATTTTTCACATCACAGGCCGCAATCAGTTCAATACCCTCCAGCTTGTTCAGCCGATTGAAATCAATATAGCGAACCTTTTCCAGATTCATCGCCTGCGGTGAAAGATATTTATGGCAGCTGTCATAAAACCGGCACCCCAGTGCCTGCAGAAGACCCATTCCGCCGTCATTGGTTGCACTTCCGCCCAGGCCGATGATAATTTTCCTGCAGCCCTGTGCAGCCGCATCCAGCATAACCGTTCCTACACCGTAGCTACTGCCGAAAAACGGTGCGCGCTTATCCCGCTCATGCATATTCAATCCTATGATATTTGCTACCTCGATCACTGCTGTTTCACCATTCTCAATGATCGTGTACTCACTTATGATTTTCTTTCCATAAGCATCCGTGGTACTTACCGGCTGTTTCCTTCCGTGACAGGTTTCATGAAATGCCTCCACTGTCCCTTCCCCGCCGTCACCAATGACATAGGATGTTGTGATAACAGCATCATCCACCTGTCGAATCCCCAGTTCCATACGTTCGGCAACCTCTCTTGAAGTCATACAGCCCTTGTAAGAATCACAGGCAATTACAACCTTCATCTAATCACTCCCATGTTCTTCCAAATACTCTTTCGTTAATTTTACCACAACTCGGCATAAAATTACCAGAGAAATCAGGTTGGGTATCGCCATGAGTCCGTTCAGCGTATCCGCAACATCCCATACGAATGTCAGCTGCAGCTGTGCTCCGAAAACCAGCAGTACCAGAAAAACCCCCTGATAGATATACAGCATCAGTTTTCCCTTAAACAGATACCGTAAACACTCCCGTGCATAATAATACCAGCCGAGAATGGAGGGAATCGCAAAGGCGACAATGGAAAAAGAAAATATGATACCCCCGAGGTGACCGAAGCCGGAGGTGAAGCAGGCAACCGTTAATGCCACCCCCTCCATCCCGCTGTCGAGCAGTCCACTGGTCAAAATCATCAGACCGGTAATCGTACAGACGACAATCGTATCAAAGAACACCTCAAATATCCCCCAGAAGCCCTGCTCGATTGCATTGGCATGAGAAACGCAGGCATGGGAGATTGGTGAGCTTCCCATCCCCGCTTCATTGGAAAATACACCTCTGGATATACCAAAATGCATGGCCCGGCTGATGGCAAAGCCGCCGATACCGCCAACCCCGGCCATGGGACGCATAGCATCATCCCATACAAGTCGCAGTGCCTGCGGCAGCGCATCGGCATGCAATACAATCAGATACAGACACGCGGCAATATAAAGCACGGAAATCACAGGAATCGTAATTTCATTAAACCGCATGATAAGATTTCCCTTTCCGAATATGATCCAGGCAATAAAAAGCGCCATGATGAGACCTATGCTCCAGGAAGGTATGGAAATATAAGATGTGATCGTATGTGCAATCGTATTTGCCGGTGTGACATTCCCGATACCAAAGGATGCAAAAATACAAAGCACGGCAAACAAAATACCGAGAAAGCCCATATGGCAGCCGTTCTCCAGTGTTGTCATCGGTCCGCCGATAAAGGTGCCATCCCGTTCCCTCGTACGATAATGGATGGCAAGCACAACCTCTGCATATTTGGTCATCATGCCGAAGATGGCACTGACGCACATCCACAGCAGTGCACCCGGCCCTCCCATCGTCAAAGCCGTGGTAACGCCCACCACACTGCCGACTCCCAGTGTTCCAGCCAGTGCGGTCGCTACAGCCTGAAAGGGAGTAACCCCGTCCCCCTTATCACCTTTTCCCAGGGAACCCAATGTTTTGCGCAGAATCAGCCGTGCATGGGTAAAAGGAAGGAATCTGGTACGCAGCATGAGCCAGAAGCCCGTAAACAATAAAAAAAAGATCATGTACTTTCCCCATACGACCGCATTGATTTGATCATTCATCAGCATCAGCTTATCCATAACCTCACACTCCTGTTATACTATATTCTTATACCTCTATAAAAAGAATGAAATACAGAGAAGTAAGCAGGAAAAAGGTGATATAATGGTGTCGTTAAGGAGGGCTTGTATTATGAATGTTATGTGTATAGTAACGGATGGCTTTGAAGAGCTGGAGGCAGTCGGTACGATTGCGTTGCTGCGAAGAGCAGGCATCAGAATCGATGTTTATGCGCTCGATCACACAGCGGCAACGGGACGCTTTGATATCACGATTGATAATCTGGCAGATATAAAGGATGTGAATACAGCAGACTATGATATGCTGTTTCTGCCGGGCGGACCGCACTATCAGAAGCTGGAGGCCGATAAACGTGTGCTTTTGATTCTGAAAGAATTTATAGATCGGGGAAAGCTGGTCAGTGCTATCTGCGCAGCGCCGACGATATTGGGAAGACAGGGCTATCTCAAGGGCAAAAAGTATACCTGCTTTACAAGCATGAATGAGGATTTCGGTGGTACCTATGTCGATCAGTACACTGTGGTCGATGGAAATATTATCACAGGAAGAAGTGCAGCCGCTGTCATTGATTTCGCCTTCGCCATCATCGAAAAGCTGGAGGGGGGCCGAAAGGCTGACGAAGTGAAGGCATCGATTTATTATTAGAAGGTTGCCGGCATAAGGTCTGTGAAATAGTTCTTAGACGCTTTCAAACAAATGGATACTGATGGCAATCAGGGTGTAAGGAGTATAATGCCTTACACCTTTTTTTATACCGAAGCCTGTTTCTTCGTCATTTAATAACCCCAAATATGCAATTTTCTTTCTGCTTATACGTACATGATTATTCCACCATGATATACCAAAATCACTACTGATCTAGTGAACCGGTTTTTTGTTTCAGCTTTACATATTCTGCAACCAGAAAGTAGTTTTTCAAGTCTTCCGCATCCAACCCGCGATATAAAAATAAATCGTCATAAATGGGTTCTGCCTTTTTCATATCCTCACATTCAACATGAAATTCTCCACTTGTTACATCGATTCCAATAAGAATATCCCCTATACGGTAGGTATTGACAGCAGGGCTCCTTCCAGATAATTTATCTCGAGAATATTCATGTTCCATGATGGAAAGCTCTACAACCCTTTTGAATGTCTCATCGTTATATACATGATATGTATACTTGCTTTTAAAATATGTATTCAATTCGATACCTGTTTTTCTATTCGGCTTCATAGAGGAATGGAAAATGTCGTATATTCGTCTCCAGTCCTGTATCATTTCCTTTGTCACACCTGTTGTTTGCATATATTATTTCTCCTTTACAAATACTGATTTTTTCAAATTTGTGATGAGTTAATTTTCAATATCCTTTTATACAGAGCAGATATAGCGTAAATATGCCTGTTGATTGCATATCTACAGCATTTTTTGTAGATTCCAAACCGGTATGATTGTTTTATCATCCTGCTCATGATCCCCTGTGCCCTATTTACGATACATCATTCTGCTTCCTACAAGCACATTTCAATCAGCTTTAATGTTTACGATACCCTAGAATCATAATCGCAAAAAAAACTATGTTCAAAGGGATAAGTAATATACCAATCAAAGCAGGAGTTTAACCAAAAAATACAAAAATCAGACCTCCAGCAAATCCACCCTTTAAAAAATCACCCCAATAAATGGAATAGGTAAGAGAACAGCACATAACTGTTATAGAGAACGTGATTAATTCACCAGCAAATAAAAGGATAATTTTATTTTTCATGTTTCACCTCTCTGCATTTTACATCCTATAGAAGGAATATCTACAAGCAAGCTACCGCTTCACTGCAATGTACTTCACCATGAGCTGACACGGATTCCATTCATCCCACAGCGGCAGAACCTCCAGCGGACAGAATCCACAACTTTCATAAAAGGCATAGGTTTTCAGATAACCGGAATCCTGCACCTTTGGAGAAAGTGTTTTCACCTGCAGATACTGCATTGCCGATGTTACTGCCTCCTGCTCTGCCATATGCATGAGCCGCCTACCGATTCCCATACGATGCAGCTGCGGCAGAATACCCATAACATAAACCTCCAACGCCTTTGGACTGGTCTTTTTGAGTGACAGAAAGCCAATCATGTATTCCTTGAAATAACAGCCGATGGTTTTCATCTCCCTGCTTTTCTGCACATACTCCTCCAAAGCCTCCGGAAGTCCGAACCATTCCGGGAGCGCCTTCAAAATTGCACGGGAACTGTCAGGCTCACAGCCATCGCAAATCTCATAGCGCAGACAGCTTTTTACAACCATATTGAAAAGCAGCGGCTGAATGGCGGGATATGTCCAGGCCTCTGGCAGTGCTCTCATGCACCTGACCTCCGCAATCTCACTCTTTGCAGCTCTTTAAAAGCCAAAGCCTCCGTGTGATACAGCATGCCGAAGCATTCCTCTCCTGTTTCATTCACCCTTGTTTTGCCTTCAACCGAATACACACAGACACGCTTCAGTTGTGCATCCGCGATTCCCGTTTCTTCAAACAGCTCTCTTTGTGCACAGGCATTAATGCTTTCTCCTGCTTCGCGATGTCCCCCGGGCAGCTCCCATGTATCACGCTCCCTGTGGCGAACAAACAGCCATCCGCTCCTGCACCAGACAGCAATCACAGCAAATTTCAGCTTTGCATCCTGTATAGAATCATAAAATCGAACCTTCATACCCTATCCATCTCCTCATTTATACCTATTGTACCATATTTCTGTCAAATTTCTGTTTTTCCTGCCCGCACACACTCCCACAATCCTATTTTTATGATATAATAGCTGAGTTGAGAAAGAAGGTGTTTGTATGTCTCCTGAGCCCGAAAGTCCATGTCGAAGTTGTATAAATCATAATACAGGAGGCGTATCTACATCCCTCCTGTAAGAAGGAGGTCTTTTTTATGTTGGAATTTTACAAGACATATGGAACTGTCACAAAAAAACTGGAACAGCCGGAACCAGGCTGCTGGATCAGCGCTGTTGCGCCTACACAGGAAGATATCGATTTCCTGACAAATAAAATCGGTGTGCTGCCGGAGTTTATCAAATCCTCGCTGGATGAGGAGGAAAGCTCCCATATTGATTATGACGATGATGAAAACCAGACACTGGTGATCGTCGATTACCCGAGTGCAGAGGAAGATGACAATCTGGATGAAAATACCCTGCTGTATACCACACTGCCTCTTGGTGTTGTTATCATGAAGGGCTATGTGATTACGATTTCCCTATATGAGAATCTAAGCATCGAGGATATGGCAAACGGCAGAATCAAGGGTATGAATACCGATATGAAAACCCGTTTTCTGCTGTTGCTGCTGCTACGTATATCTCAGCGCTTTCTGATTTATCTGCGTCAGATCGACCGGATTTCATCCCGTACTGAGCAGCGTCTTCATCAGTCTATGAAAAACAAAGAGCTGATTCAGATGCTGGGACTGGAAAAATCTCTGGTTTATTTCAGTACCTCACTGAAAACCGATGAGGTTACCTTAAATAAAATCATGCGCGGAAAGCTGATCAAGCTGTATGAGGAGGATCAGGATATTCTGGAGGATGTTCTGATTGAAATCCATCAGGCGATTGAGATGTGTAACATTTACTCCAACATCCTTTCCGGAACGATGGATGCCTTTGCTTCTGTTATATCCAATAACCTGAATATCGTAATGAAAATACTGACCGTCATCACAATCGTCATGGCGATACCGAATATCATATTCAGCTTCTACGGTATGAATGTCAGCGGATTGCCTTATCCGGAATGGTGGTTTCCGACAGCGATCGCAGCTGTCTGCTGTATTGTCGCAACGCTTATCTTCAAGAAAAAGGATATGTTTCACTAAAAGCAGTAACGTATCAGAAATTGATCTGATACGTTACTGCTTTTTTCTATGTGGACTTTCATGCTCTGACAGCCTGTTCATCTGTTCCGAAATCCCATTGAAGTTTTTGTCAGCATGTTCAGCTTCCTCTTTGCATTCCAGATTGCAGTTCCATTGAACATACCAGACACATATATCACGACATGCAGTGATAATTTTATAAGCTTATGAAAAACATACAGAAATAAAAAGAAAGCGTTGACAAAGATTTCGATTACTGCTAAACTGTTTTCTGTAAGGATCGTTACTGTTTAAGCAGGCGTGACCAAGCAAGGGATTAAAAGGTGTCCTTTCGTGGTTGCGCCTTTTCTGTGATTGAAGGGAGGAATGAATTTGAAAATCTTAAAAGTTTTTAACAATAATGTTGCCCTTGTATTAAATGATTCAAACCACGAAGAAATCATTATGGGAAAAGGTGTGGGATTTGGTAAACGGGAAAATGATATGATACAGGATAGCAATGTTGAAAAGCGTTTTGTGTTAGAGGATAAAACCTCGCTCAAAGCATTTCAGGAGTTGCTGGGCCGTATTGATATCGAAGATATCGAGCTGGCAAGTGATATCATACAGCAGGGTGAACAGGAATTAGACTATACCTGCAGCAATTCTATTCTGCTTACCTTATCCGATCACATCAGCTTTATGCTCAAACGGGCTAAAGAGAAAACATTATTCACAACTCCTCTTGAATGGGACATCAAAATGATTTATCCAAAAGAATTTCGCTATGCACAGAAGGCTGTGGAAAGCATCCGTAAACAGACAGGTTATGATATCCCCGATCAGGAGGCTGCCTTCATTGCCCTGCATTTCATCAATGCGCATTATGTAGGAAACGATATGCAGGAAACACTGTTAAGCTCTAAAATCATCCAGCATGTTATTGATATCGCAAAATATCATTACGGAAGAGAATTTGATGAAACCAGCTTTAACTTTTCAAGGTTTATTACGCATATCCGCTACTTCATCATGCGTCAGATACATAATGAAGCAAGTGAAAATGATTCTTCCATCATTAACGTGATTGCCTTAAAATATCCAAACGATTATAAATGTGCAAAAAAAATCAAAGAATTTTTAGAAAAGACATATCAGTGGAATATTGGTGATGATGAGTTATTATATTTATCTCTTCATCTCAACCGTTTATCTCAGTGATCAAACAAAAGGAACGTTACTATACGTTAGGCGTAACCTAAGTGCTGTAAGCTTTGCTTTCATCATGCTTAGGTTTTTATTTTATTCGAAAAGGAGATTATTATGTTAGAAAAAGAAGCAAACGATATCCTGCAGTATGTGGGAGGAAGTAAGAATGTAAACAGTCTGGTACATTGTGCAACGCGTTTACGTTTTGAATTAAAGGATGTGAAAAAAGCAGACAAAGAAGCGTTGGAGAAGCTTCCTTGCGTCCTGTCTGTTGTTATAAGCGGCGGACAATATCAGGTTGTCATCGGTCCTAAAGTAAATGACTATTATGAGGAAATCAGGAAATCATCGGATGTAAAAAAAGAGAAAGAAAAAGGCGATTTGAATGTTTTAAAAATCATATCCGGAGCATTTTCTCCTCTGATTCCGCTGCTTGCAGGGGCAGGTATGGTCAAAGCCTTATTAACCGTACTGGTACAATTCGGCATGATGTCCGACGCCGGCTCCACATATGCTGTGTTATCCGCCGCCGGCAATTCGGTGTTCTACTTTATGCCGATTTTTCTGGGTATCACCCTGTCCAAACAGTTTGGTGCGAATCCCTATGTAGGCGGTGCAATCGGTGCAGCTCTGCTGGAGCCATCCTTCGCGGCATTGATCGGACAGGAAGGCAGCAATTTTTTAGGTATCAGTTTAACTGCCGTTGATTATGCCGCCACTGTTTTTCCGATTTTTATCATATCCTTCATCTATGCCTATATGGAAAAGGGTCTGAAAAAGCTTGTGAAACAGGAATTGCAAATGTTTATCATCCCCATGCTCTGCCTGATTGTTCTGGTACCGCTGGCTGCCTTGATATTTGGTCCTTTTGGTACAACGGTAGGAAATTTTGTAGGAGATATCGTGGCATGGCTGTTTGAGTTCAATCGCTTCCTTGCAGGTGCTGTCCTTGGTGCTACCTATCCATTCCTAACAATGCTCGGGCTGCATTGGGGCTTTACTCCAATCACCTTACAAAACCTTTCTCAGGTCGGTGGAGATGTAATCGAAGGTGCTGCAGTATGCTGTGTATACGCAGAAATCGGAATCGCTTTGGGTGCTTATTTAAAAGGAAAAAAACATTCAAGAATCAAATCTATCGCTTCCCCGTCCATTCTGACCGGTATTCTTGCAGGTGTTACAGAACCGATCCTCTATGGTATCATCATGCGCTACAAACGTCTGTTGATCGTCGTGGCAATCGCAGGTGGTGTTGGTGGTGCCATGAATGGTCTATGCAAAGTAACCATGGATGTTTATGTATTTCATAACATCTTCTCAGCTGCCATGATGACCTACTCCCCTTTTATCCCCTTCTTATTCGGTATTAGTGCTTCACTCATTACCGGTGCCGTCTTAACCTATTTCTGGGGAATCCGTGAGGAAGACAAGGAGGACTTCGAAACAAAGGAAGAAGATGCAATGCCGCAAAAAGCTTCCAGTACACTGCAGGGCGATCAAAGCTTTTTGATTTCTGCTCCGGCAGATGGAACCATCCTTGACCTAAAGCATGTTGAAGATGAAGTATTCGCCAGCGGAACGGTGGGTAAGGGTATCGCCATCGAGCCTGCAAAGGGTGTTATAACAGCGCCGTTTGATGGTGAGGTCGTGGTAGCCTTCCCTAGTAAACATGCCATTGGATTGCGTTCCGAAACCGGCATCGAGGTCTTACTTCATGTAGGATTAAATACGGTGATGCTCGATGGCAGATTTTTTGAAAGCAACGTCGTACAGGGAAGCATGGTAAAAAAAGGAGATGTACTGCTGTATTTTGATATGGATAGCATCAAAAAAGAAGGCTATAAGCTCACAACACCGATTCTGGTAACCAATGCCGATGAGATGCAGCTCACAAATCTCTGCAGTGAAAACAGCACCATCCACAGTGGGGATGACCTGTTGAAAATCCAAATGTAAAAAGGAGAAAATCTATGAATGATCAGTTTTTATGGGGTGGCGCTCTTGCTGCCCATCAGGTTGAAGGTGCTTATGATGTAGATGGTAAAGGCCTGAGTATCGCGGATGTAATGACTGCAGGAGCGCATCATGTACCTCGCAGAATTACCAGAGGTGTGATGGATGGGGAATATTATCCAAATCATGAAGGGATTGATTTTTATCACCGCTATAAGGGAGATATTGACTTATTCGCGGAAATGGGATTTTGCTGTTTGCGGACAAGCATTGCATGGACAAGAATCTATCCCAATGGCGATGAAACTAAGCCGAATGAAAAAGGACTGGCTTTTTATGATGAGCTTTTTGATTATATGCTGTCAAAAAACATTCAGCCTGTCATCACACTCTCTCACTTTGAAATGCCATACCATCTTGTAGAAAAATATGGCGGCTGGCGCAGCCGCAGAATGATTGATTTCTTTTATCGCTTTGCAAAGACCTGTATAGACCGCTATAAAGATAAAGTTTCCTATTGGATGACATTCAACGAAATCAACAATCAGACATTATTGGAAAATCCGCTCTATGCCTTTACCAACTCCGGCATATTATATAAAGATGGGGAAGATCAGCTCTATATAATGTATCAGGCGGTGCATTATCAGTTTGTTGCTTCTGCTAAAATTGTTGCCTATGCACATGCGCTTGATTGCGAGTTACAAATGGGCTGTATGGTGGCTTCCCTTCCCTATTATCCATATTCCTGTCATCCTGATGATATTCTAAAAGCACAGAAATACAATCAGCATCAGCTGTTTTTTACCGATGTGTTTGTACGCGGACACTATCCGGCTCATATATTAAAAGAATGGGAGCGCAGGCAATACACGTTTGATGTGACAAACGAAGATCTTTCCCTTATCGGGAAGGGATGTGTTGATTATATCGGATTCAGCTATTATTTATCCAGCACGGTCAGTGCGGACCGTACAAAAGAAACTACAGGGAGCGGCAATGCTGCCGGCAGTGACACGGTGGAGAATCCATTTCTAGTGACAAGTGATTGGGGGTGGACAATCGATCCAAAGGGTCTTCGCTATTATCTGAATGACATGTATGATCGCTATGAGGTACCGCTATTTATAGTAGAAAACGGATTTGGTGCAATCGATCAATTAACGGATGGATGCATTCATGATGAACATCGTATATCCTATTTACGTGAACATATCATGGAAATGAAAAAAGCAGTCGAGGAAGACGGAGTGGATGTCATAGGTTATACGGTATGGGGATGTATAGATCCTGTATCCTTTACAACAGGAGAAATGAAAAAACGTTATGGTATGATCTATGTCGATCGTGATGATGAAGGGAACGGTAGTCTGCAGCGAATACGTAAGGATTCTTTTTATTGGTATAAAGAAGTAATAGCAAGCAATGCAGATAAATTATAATAAAGTAACATCTTCTGAATATCGAAACAATCCAAAAAATTATAATCTTCTTGAATCAGTGAAGCTGCATTAACCGACACGCTGACAATCATCAACGCCTCTTGAAGAATAAGCTTTGGGTATATCAATTGGAAAAGCTCTTTTTCGGATTGAATCATCACCTCTTTTAAAAGCTATTATACACGTGAGCATAATCATATAGATAAGTAATACAGAAAAGGGTCTGCAGCTTCTGATCAAGCAGGCACCTCTTCTGTTTTTTTATTTCCTATGCTGAGGAATCGCTGTTTCATACTCGAAACCTGCATAGCGAAATTCAATAATTCTGCATACGGAAACAATCCACAGGATATCTGCTGCAGGTTGCTTTTAATACTTTCATCTATACGCACCAAGTATTCCGATAAATTTTATACCTTCCTTTTCACCGGAATCCACACTTCGCTCTTATAATCAAGAGCATTACTATCCTCGTTTTGTGTATACCATTCGATATTCATATTCGCCGCGATATCGTATTCTTTGTTCTTTGGCAGCCATTCTGAAAAAATCTTCGTATTCACTGCCTGCAAGGCACCGGGAAGCGGACCGACACAGGTGAATTTAGCCCAGGACAATTCGGGTATTGTCACTACACACATATCCTCAGGCACCTCCTTACCCGTATAGGTTCCTGCAATCATGAAGCGGAAACAGCCTTCCTTTTCTCCATCATCCATACAGATACCAAATCGGCCCATATCCGGAATCATTTGCAGCCGGGCATGATCTCCACTGCAATACTGTTCCATAAACTCCTTCCAAAACAACGGTATTTCCTCATACGCATTCTCATACTGTACTTCCTTCATCAATCCGACAACCTGAAAGCTATCCATGTGCTCAATTACATAGTCCATCTCATTTCCTCCTTGTATGGTGATCCTGATATTCAGAGGCAAAAATGGACAGATATGCTCCGCATGCGCACGAATCCGATTCGGCGTAATACCATGAAAGCGATAAAAAGCTTTGGTAAAACTTTCCGGTGTCTGGTATCCGTATTTGAAAGCCAGATCAATGATTTTCATCTCACCGTCAACCGCCTCCAGTGCAGCCAGATACAATCTGCGGTTACGGACATATTCCATCAGACTGTAACCCGTCAGAATCGAAAATCCCTTTTGCAGATAGAACGGAGAAACATGCACTGCTTCCGCGATATTCTCAGGATGAATATCCTCAAGCAGATGCTGCTCCATATATCGGATTGTCTGCTGTAAACATGCCATCCAGTCCATTGCTTCCACCTCCTGCATACAGTATAGCGTTTCTGTAATGTATCTTCCCGTCTTTCTCTGCTTTCCTTTGTCCGATTCCCGCATTGAAAAAAGCGATGCTTCCACCGCTTCTTATCATACCATATGATCTTTACCGTCAATCACCTCATGTGCAGAGGCTTCCTGACTGGAAATATCCAGAATCTGTTCACTGTGACGGCCATAGCGTCTGGCAACACCGCGATAATATAAAATCGTATAGAAATTCGCAACGGCATCCAGAATCAGCAGAAAGCTGAACAGATTATGCAGTGTCTTTTCCTCGAAGGATACCAGTATCAGCACCATTCCCATAAGCAGCGGGACTACGGCAAGAGCCAGATGAATCTTCCATTGTGCATCCTCCAGGCGAAACAGATTCATGGAATACTGCAGACGCAGTGTCGCATCCAAAACCACCAGAGCGGAAATAACGATAGGATAATTATCTACAATCAGATATGGCTTAGTGGCAACGATCAGTCCTGCTATGCAGTATAATACCCCAAAGGAAAAGCTGAATTCATTCGGCTTCATATATTCCTTTTTAAAGAAATATACAAGAATCTGAAACAAGCCTACCAAAATGATCACAATCCCTGCAATCTGGAAGAAATTCAAGAATTTCTCCTTTTCAATCGTATAGGATAAAATGGAAAATATCATATAAAAAATGGAAAGAATCAAAAGCTTCCAGTTTTCAATTTTCAAATTCATACAACGGCCTCCTCATATAGCTGTTCTTATCATATCATATTTTTCCATAATTATCCGCAAGAACATGAATTTCATGCCTTTTCAAATGTACAAGCCTGTCCGTAAAGGCACATGAGAAAAGCTGTTTACGCTATTGTAATTCCTCACCAGATGCCCAGCAGCCTCTGCATGAGCAGGGATATCAGCGTGATACCGACCCAGCAGCAGAACCCCATAAAGATAGGCCTACCACCGTTTTTTACCAGCTTTACAATATCGGTATGCAGACCGACTGCCCCCATCGCCATAATGATAAAGAACTTGCTCAGCTCCTTTAAGGGCAGGAAGATATCCGGGGATATATGCAATACATTCGTAGAGACGGTCGTTATGACGGAGGCCATAAGGAAGTAAAGAATAAATACCGGAAAGATCTGTTTCCATGCAAGCTTTTTCCCCTCCCTTTTCTCCTCCTGCTCCTCTTTTCGCATTCTTTGAACACCCAGAAACAGCGTAATCGGTATAATGGCAAGGGTACGCGTCAGCTTGACAGTAACCGCCTTATCCAGTGTGGCAGAGCCTAAATGAAACATGCTGTCCCAGGTTGCTGCGGTTGCTGTTACGGAGGAGGTGTCGTTCACAGCGGTGCCCGCAAACACGCCGAAGCCCTCACTGCCATGAAAATGCAGCAGTGTTCCCAGCCATGGAAACAGAACGGCTGCCAGAATATTAAATAGAAATATCACAGAAATGGCCTGTGCCACCTCTTCGTCATCCGCCGCAATGACCGGGGCAGTCGCTGCAATCGCGGAGCCTCCGCAGATGGATGAGCCGACTCCCACCAAAGTGGAGATATTTGCCGGCATATGAAGTCGACGCTTCAAACCGTAAGCAATGACGAGGGATGTCGTGATGGTTGCCAGAATGATTGGGAGCGACTGCTGTCCTGTTTTAGCAATAACGGACAGATTTAAGCCAAACCCCAGTAAAATGACTGCATACTGTAAAATTTTCTTTGATGTGAAGGTGATGCCGGCCTGTAGACTTTTCACTTCCTTTATGCGAAAAGCCAGCAGCATCCCGATGAGGATGGCAAATACCGGCCCTCCGATAATGGGAATCCATTGTCCCAGCAGAAGGGCAGCAGCGGCAATACCAAAGCATACCAGCAGTCCCTTCCCCTTTTCTTTTATAAAAATCATACGATTCTCCTTTTCTCATTTTCTGAATATGCGCCTTACAGCATGACATGCAAGGCAGCTATGTCAGTATACGATACCTTTTCCAAAAAATGAAATTATAAATATTTATATCTACATAACACGATGTTATCCCACTTATTTACAGCTGAAGGTATAAAAAAAACGCTCTGTGACAGCAGTGTCTAGACAGCGTTTTCATTTCTCTTTATTTATTTCATTATCGGAATACAATATTCAATTCCGGCTATCCCCTGTGCATTTTCCTCTTTGTATTTCACAATATCCATACAGCAGTCCGCTCGAAGCCGGTATGCACTTTTGGGCAGCCAGTTATGATAAATATCCTGTGCAAACGGCTCCATAGAGGTCTTTGGATCTGCACAAAAGGAAAACACAAGATAGGCTCCTGCCGGCAGGATGATATGCTTCAGCTTCTGTCTGTGCACCTGCTCGACTGCTATACCTGCAAAATATTGAAAGCAGGGCTGTCCGGCATCCATATCGGCATCCGTATAATCATGGATACCATACACTACCGGTTCCTTTTGCGGATATGCTTTCAGATACCGGTTGCATTTACGATGACATTTACCAATCACATGAAAGCCCTGTCTGGTATCTGCACCATAGCCCTCCAGCTGTATCTCTGTCCAGTGCTGTATTTCCATATCCATATGCATATGGTTTATATCCGGCTTCTGATGAAGCTGCAGCGGTTCCTGCAGCACATAGGCATTCTTCTTTTTCCGAAAGGCATTCGGAGTTGTGCGATACAGCTGCAAAAACGCCTTATGAAATGCCCGCTGGGAGAGATAACCGCAGGCGGAGGCGATTTCCGCAATACTTAAATCGCTTTGTACAAGAAGCAATGCCCCTTTGGATACCTGTCTGCGCCGCACATAGGCATGCAGCGGCAGCCCGCATATTGCCGTAAACATTTTATGCAGATGGTAGGGGGAATAGCCCGTATAAGCGGCAACCGTATCCAGCGTTAGCTCTCCATCCAAATGCTCCTCGATATAGCGCAGTACAGATTGTATAATCTCCTGATTAGTCCTCATATGAATCACCTCGTACATAGTATACCAGAAGAACTTCCTTAATACCGTTCATCATTTTTGGCATCCGTTCTTTCACATCCGCTATGAGACATATATTGTCCCTGCACCATACCATATATAACAGCTTTCTGTGAATAAGAACCAAAGGAAAAGAAAAGCCGACTGCTCGGCTTACAAATGTTCGATCGGCTTTCGCTCCGCCTTCAGGTTATGCGTTTTCTGAGCACGGCGTTCCAGCTCCGCATTGACATCCTCCATGGAAATTCCCTTCTCCACCATCAATACGGTAAGATGATACAGCAGATCTCCTATTTCATTAATCTGATCTTCCTTCGTCTGCGTCAAAGAGGCAATCACCACCTCGGTACATTCCTCTCCTACCTTTTTCAGAATTTTCTCCAGACCCTTTTCAAACAAATAGGTGGTATAGCTTCCCTCCTCTTTGTTTTCCTTGCGATCCTTTATCGTTTCATATAATGCATCCAGTTCCTTCATACTTCCACTCCCTCCATATTTCGGTAAAAACAGCTGGTATGTCCGGTATGGCAGGCTGCACCGACCTGCTCCACCATTAGGAGGATCGTATCCGCATCACAGTCGATGCGCATATCCTTCACATACTGGTAATGACCGCTTGTTTCTCCTTTGATCCATAATTCCTGACGGCTGCGGCTGTAATAGGTTGCACGACCGGTATCCATCGTCATACGAAGACTTTCTTCATTCATATATGCCAGCATGAGGACAGCTCTGCTATGCACATCCTGGACAATAACCGGAACAAGTCCGTTTCCTTTATCAAAATTCACCTGTATCATAGCCGCACTGCAATTCCTTTCTCTTTTACATATGCCTTCACCTCGGGAATCGTTACTTCCTTATAGTGAAACATGCTTGCCGCCAGAGCCGCATCACTGGCATCCTCTTCAAACACCTGTGCGAAATGCTCCAGCGTCCCACAGCCGCCCGAGGCGATCACCGGAACATCCACCAGCTCATGCACCGCCTTGCACAGCTCGATATCAAAGCCCTGCTTGGTTCCATCCGCATCCATACTGGTCAGCAGAATTTCCCCTGCCCCCAGACGAACACCCTCCTGTACCCATTCCAGCAGGTCCAGACCGGTATCCTCACGACCGCCGGCAACGTATACATTCCAGCCGCTGCCATCCTCGCGGCGCTTTCCATCCACGGCAAGCACAATGCACTGATTGCCAAACATCGATGCTCCCTCACGGATCAGCTCCTTATTGCGGACAGCTGCAGAGTTCAGCGATACCTTGTCAGCACCTGCCAGCAGCATGTTTCGTATATCCTCCACACTGCGGATGCCGCCACCTACGGTAAACGGAATGAAGATTTCTCTGGCTACGCGCTCGACAACCTGAACCATGGTATCCCGCTGTTCATGCGTCGCTGTGATATCCAGAAATACCAGCTCGTCCGCCCCCTGCTCATAATAGGCTTTTGCCAGATCGACCGGATTACCGACCTCCTTCAATCCGACAAAATTGATTCCCTTGACGACCTTGCCGTCCTTTACATCCAGACACGGGATGATTCGCTTCGTGTGCATCAGGCTTCCCCGCACAGTGCGATGGCCTGGGACAGGGACAATGTTTCGGCATACATCGCCTTTCCTGTGATTGCACCGTAAATATCCAGCTGTTTCAATGCCTCGATATGCGTGATGTCACGAATACCCCCAGAAGCTATAATATCGATCGAAACCGTTTTCTTTAACTCCGCCAGCATCCCTGTATTCGGTCCTGTCATGGTGCCGTCCCTGGAGATATCGGTCACAATAATCGTCTTTACCCCCATGGCCTCCATCTGAATTGCAAAGTCGATATACTGCAGCTCACTTTCCTGCAGCCAGCCATGACCGCAAACCATGCCGTTCTTGCAATCGATGCCGACGGCGATTTTCTCTTTATATTGTGCGAGTGCTTCCCGCAAAAACTCCGGATTCTCTATGGCTGCCGTTCCCAGAATAACACGCGCAATGCCATGCTCCAGATAAAATCGAACGTCCTCCATACTGCGGATGCCGCCGCCAACCTCAACCGGAATCTGCAGGCTCTGTGCAGTTTTCACGATGATGTCCTGGTTGATTTTCTTTCCTTCCTTCGCCCCGTTGAGATCAACCATATGCACATACCGGGCCCCCTGCTGTTCAAATGCTTTGGCGATATCCCCGATACTGTCACCAACACATTCCTTTTGTTCATAATCTCCCTGATACAGCCGCACTGGCTGCTGATCCAGTATATCAATTGCAGGTAAAATGATCATACAAACTCCTCCTTAAACCACCGCAGAATCTGCAGTCCGTCTTCTCCGCTTTTTTCAGGATGAAACTGGGCACCAGCCACATTGTCTCTGCGTACAAGCCCGGGAATCCGCATACCGCCATAGCCGCTGTCTGCCAGCAGATCCTCCTGTGCATAATTCTGTGCATAATAGGAATGTACATAATAGACGAACGGACGCTCGCTCAGCCGCTCAAATACACTGGATTTCTGACACTGTTCCAGCAGATTCCAGCCGATATGCGGAATGCGTACCCTGCTTTCCGCAGCATCACTCATTTTCACGATGTTGCCCTTCAAAAAGCCGAGTCCCTTGGTATAGCCGTTTTCCTCGCTGTCTTCAAACAGCGCCTGCATGCCCAGACAGATACCAAGCAGCGGTTTTTTCTTTCCCTGAACCTCTTCCTTTAAAGCCGTAATCAAATCACGCTCCTGCAGATGCTTCATACAGTCCGCAAACGCTCCCACACCCGGCAGAATCAGCTGATCCGCACGCTGTAGGTCTTCCTTTTTATCCGTCACACAGCAGGTACAGCCGATATGCTGTAAGGCATTTTCCACACTGTGCAGATTTCCCATTCCATAATCAAGTATCGCAATCATATTACAGCTTCCCCTTTGTACTCGGCAGCGTATCGCCACTCACACGGATTGCCGTTTTTAAGGCACGGCCCAGCGCTTTGAAAATCGCCTCCACCTTGTGATGATCATTGGTTCCATACACTACATTCACATGCAGTGTGATGCCTGCCTGAAAGGCAAAGGCACGAAGAAACTCCTCCACCATTTCACAGGAAAACGTACCGATCGTATCCCGCTTCAGCTCACAGTTATACACCAGAAAGCTGCGTCCGCTGATATCCAGTACAACCTGTGCCAGTGTTTCATCCATCGGCAGCAGCATACTGCCATAGCGTTCGATTCCTCTTTTATCCTGCAGGGCTTCCTTCAGGCAGGCTCCCATCGCGATACCGCAATCCTCTACCGTGTGATGATCACACACCTGTAAATCGCCGTTTGCATGCAGCGTAAGGTCGATACCGGAATGGAAGGAAAACAGCGTCAGCATGTGATCGAAGAAGCCGATGCCTGTGTGAATCTCACTGACTCCCGTACCATCCAGATGCATCGTGCAGCTGATGCTTGTTTCTTTGGTATCCCGGCTCAGGCCTGCCATTCTTGGCGCAAAGCCTGTTTCCTTCGTTTCTTGTTTCATACCGCAACCGCCTTTCTGTCAAATTCCTGTAATACGGATAATACAATGGCATTTTCCGCAGGGGAACCAACCGTAATGCGGAAGCTGTCCTTTCCTTCGTAGTTGCGAATAACAATGCCTTCCTTTTCCATCGCCTTCAACAGCTCCTGCTTATAGCTGCTTCTTCCATACAGATAATTCGCCTGACTCGGATAGAAGGTAACGTTTTTTAACTGCTTCAGCTTGTGATACAGCATATCCCGCTCCAGCTGTATTTCCTCCACCAGCAGCTCATATTCCGCCGCATGACGCAATACGATCACACCGGCCCTTTGTGTTAAAGAGCTGATATTATAAGGTACCAGCACCGGTTTCAATTTCGCAATATTGGATGGACAGCTGATTAGAAAGCCCAGTCGCGCACCGGCAAACCCATACGCCTTAGATAGGGTTCTGGTCACATACAGGTTATGGTAGGTATCCAGATATGCCAGCATGCTTTCCTTTGCGAACTCCCCATATGCCTCATCTATGATCACCGGAATACGAGGAAAGGCCTCCGCGATTTTACACAGCTGGGCATTGCTTACAAAATGCCCGGTTGGATTGTTCGGATTGGAGAACAGCACCATATCCACATGATGCTCCCGCCCAAATTCTATAAAATCCGCAATGCTGAAGGAACCATCCTGCTCACATGGAAATTTCACAACCTCACTCTCATGCATGGATGCATAATAATCATACATGGAGAAGTCCGGAGACAGGGTCAGTAATTTCTTACCTTTTCCCAGGAAATAGCCAATCATGAGCCCCAGCATTTCATCGCTGCCATTCCCGGCGATCAGATACCCGGCATCTAATTTTTTCACATTCGCATATGCCTGTATCAGCTCCCTGCTGGATTCATCCGGATAGCGGTTAAACTCCAGCTCCGCGATTGCCTCCTGCAGCTCCTTTACGATTTCCCCACTGATATTTTTATAGCACTCGTTTGCATTCAGCATGACGGTACCGTTTGTCCGCGCCGCATAGCTTTCGATATTTTTCATGATTTCAGCCTCACTTTCACAGCATTGGCATGAGCCTGCAGCTCTTCCTGCTCCGCCATTTCTATAATATGGTCGCCATAGGTCTGTAAAGCCTCCTCGCTATAGTGCAGATAGCTGCTTTTTTTGATAAAGCTGTCCACTCCAAGTGCACTGGAGAAACGCGCTGTCCCGCTTGTCGGCAGTACGTGATTGCAGCCGCCGAAATAATCTCCGACACTTTCACAGGTGTGATAGCCAAGGAACACACTGCCCGCATGGCGTACCTTTCCCAGATAGTCCATCGGCTGCTTCACCATCAGCTCCAGATGCTCCGGCGCAACCGCATTGGATACATCCAGACATTCCTCCATGCTCTCACATAAAATGGCTGTTCCATAGGCCTGCAGCGACTGTTCCACAATTTCCTGTTTCGGCAGAAGAGCACTCTGCTTGCGCAGCTCCAGCTCCACAGCATCCACAAGCTGTTCACTGGTTGTCACCAGAATGGCACTCGCCATCGGATCATGCTCTGCCTGTGACAGCAGATCCGCCGCAACGCTTTTCGCAGGAGCATCCGCATCCGCAATCACCAGAATTTCACTCGGTCCGGCAATCATGTCAATATCCACTTTCCCGAAGACAAGCTTCTTCGCTGCCGCAACGTATACATTTCCTGGTCCGACAATTTTATCCACAGGCGCAATGCTTTGGGTACCATAGGCTAACGCCGCAATTCCCTGAGCACCGCCGACCTTATAGATTTCATCCACGCCGGCAATCTGTGCTGCCGCCGCAATATTGGGATGCAGACTGCCATCCTTCGCCGGAGGCGTAATCATGACAATGCGCTTTACACCTGCGATACGGGCAGGAATCGCATTCATCAGCACACTGCTTGGATACTGTGCTCTGCCACCCGGCACATAAATACCTGCGCTGTCCAGTGGAAGTACGCGCTGTCCCAGATAGATGCCCAGCTCCTTCTGCAAAAGATAACCGTTTTGCTTCTGTGCATTGTGATAATACTCGATATTTGCTTTCGCCTTCTTCATACTTTCCACAAAGAAGGGATCCGCCTTGGCAGCCGCCGCTTCTATATCGGAAGGCTCCACACGCATACTGTCCAATAAAATTCCGTCAAACTGCTGTGTATATTCCCTGACAGCATCATCCCTGCGTGTTTTCACATCCTGCAGGATGGCACTGACCCTGACAATGATATCACTGTCAATCTCCTCTGTTCTGCTTTCCAGATACGTCTGCAGTTTCCCTGTATCCGATGCTCGCATTCGTTTCAGCATGCTTCCAGTCCTTTCTTCATATCCTCTAAGATTGCTAGGATCTCCGCTCTTTTCAGCTTAAAGCTCGCTTTGTTCACAATCACTCTTGCGCTGATATCGCAGACGGTGTCAAAGACAACCAGACCGTTTTCCTTCAGCGTCGTCCCCGTTTCCATGATATCCACGATTCCATCGCACAAGCCCAGAATCGGCGCCAGCTCCACAGAGCCGTCTATTTTGATACACTCCACATCCATGCCCTTTTCCAGGAAATACTGCTTTGCGATATTGGGATATTTCGTTCCTATTTTCACATGTCCCACCTTATCAAACAGATTGTGTTCCCGCAGACCGGCAACGATGAATTTACATTTTCCAATGCCTAAATCCAGCATTTCATAATAATCCTTGCCCCCCTCCAAAAGCGTATCCTTTCCCACAACACCAATATCCGCAACGCCGTGCTGTACATAGGTGATGCAGTCATTGGATTTCACAAGGAAATAGCGAATATCCTTTTTGGAATCCTGAAACACCAGCGCCCTTCCCTTATCCTTCAGGCTTTCGATTCCATACCCGCGCTCCTCCAGCAGCTTCACGGTGGCCTTTTCCAGACGCCCCTTCGTCAATGCTATGGATATACTCATGCGTCCTTCTCCCCTTTCACCATAATATCATCATATTCCCCGCACAGCAGCTCCACCCGTGCGGTTTTTCTTAATTCCCTCGCCTTGCGCAGTGCCTCCACCTTTCGTGCATACGGATAGCACAGCGTGAGGGTTGCCTCCTTCTGCTTTAAATCCAGAACCGGCAGCACGGCATCCAGCTTTACAGAGAAGCCGATTGCCGGCAATGGCTCTCCGAATTTCTCCAGCAGAGAATCATAGCGTCCGCCACTCAGCACACTGGTACCGATTCCCGGTACAAAGCCTTCAAAAAGAATGCCACTGTAATAGTTCAGATGCGGCAGCTTTCCCAAATCAAAGGTAATGCGGTTTTCATAGCCGAGCGCCTTTAGTTGTGCATACAATTCCTGAAGACTTTCCACAATACTGCGCAGTCTGTCATCGAAGCAGCAGTTCAATGCCTCCTTGAGCATCCCTGCATCTCCACACAGCCACGGCAGCTGCAGGAAGAATTCTCTGTCCTCATCCTTCAGTGGCAGGGTATGCAGATATTCCTTCAGTTCGCTCAGACTCTTGCGATCGATCAAATCCGCCAGAAGCTCTGTTTCTTCCGCAGAAAGCCCCAGAAGCTTTCCTGCTGTGTGAAAGAAATTCACATTGCCGATTTCCAGCGTATACGCCTGCTGCTGCATACACTCCATAACCTCCAGTGCACACACCAGAATTTCCAGATCACTCTGCTTTTCGTTCAGCCCCAGCAGCTCAATCCCGCAATCTGTCACCTCATTGCGCTTTCCGGCAAAGGACTCCTTGACCTTGTATACGTTGGCACAGTAGCGAAAACGAAGCGGCGGCTTTTGATCCTTGAACTTGGTTGCCGCAACACGGGCGATCGGTACCGTCATATCCATGCGCAGTGTCAGGATGCTTCCGTTATGGTCAAAAAACTTGTACATCGCTTCCTCCTGAACCTGTTCAAAGCCGGTCTGATAGGTCTGATAAAATTCAATGCTCGGTGTTACGATTTCCTTATAGCCATAGCTGTCAAACACCTGTTCGATTGCACCCTGCAATCGTTTCTTCGCAGTACATTCTCCCAGAATCAGATCCCGAGTTCCTTCCGGTATAGCAAATCTTTTCATAGCTTCATATCCTCCCTTATACGCTTATACAAAAAAAGCTTCCATCCAAAGGACGAAAGTTACCTTACGTGATTCCACCTTATTTTATTGATACCTCACGATATCAATCTCTTCGAGTACCAGCATACTCTAGCACGGTAACGGATGCAGGATTCCGGCAGAAGCTACTGAATTTCACCTCTGCTGCTCGGGGATGTGTTCCGCATACTTCGCATATCTTCTTCCACCAGCCGAAGACTCTCTGTCATGTCCATATCCATACTATTTCCCGTCAGCGCATTTCATATATTACTATAGTACAATCCAGGGATGAAAAAGTCAATCATTTTCTGAAATATTTTCATGAAATAATTATGTAAGAAACAGTTGTATCAACATCGACAAATCACATAGGACCCTGCGTGGAACGCTTCAGCATCAGAAATGGAATGATCCCCACACCACGGTCAGTTATGGCGGACAGCTTTTTCATCCAGTGCCCTGAAAGCCAGTCGGTGCCTAGAAACAGAAAAGGACCCTGCGGTCCTCATCCGGTTTCAAAACAGTATGCATGCTCAGCCGCTGCAACACCAGGATGGATCCTGCAGGATTTGTTTTACAGCTGATGCACCGTGCTGTATCCTGCGCCGTAAGGATAGCAGTGCACGGTATAACAAACACACATCCTTCTCATTCTCTTATGAAAAGGATTGCGCTCTCAGAACCATGACTTCAACACCTGTGATTTACTCTGCGACCGCAGTCGTATCCTCCTGCTGGTTCAACAGCATATCCAGTGTCTGCACAAGATCAAAAAATTTCTGCTTGCGCTCTTCACTGAGCTGTCGATAAAAGTTCAGCAGCTCATACTCATCATGATTCAGTACACAGGTATGTTTTTCTTCCATATTCCTCCTCTCTCTCCCTTTTACTTCTATAGTATATAAAATGAAAAAGTTTTCTTCCATACGAATTCTGCGCAAAATATAAAAAAACACCGATAAATACGGCATTTTATCATAAAAATAAAAATTTTCCATCTTTCTGTATTTGTCATTTACCAAAAGAATCGTCTTATTTTCCATGTTATGTAACAGTTGCAATTTTACTTCCTATTCCAGATGAAAGCTGAGTATACTTTTCATCAGCTTTGTAAAGGTCATCCGCCGTTCCTCCGGCACCTGATCAAAAATCTTCATGAATTCCAGCTCCATCGGATCATGCAGCATACGTCCGGGAAAATTGAAATCCGGTATTTGCAGAATCTGATTCATATTGATTTCCAGTATGCGGCAAATCAAAGACAGAATATCAAGCGGGGGCTGTGCATTCCCATTGATATATGAAGAAATCGAGCGCTGCGTGGAACCAACCAGTGCAGCAAGCTCCTTTTGCGTCATTCCCTTTCGTTGAAGCCCTTTTCGTATAGCATCTCCCACTCTTAAATTGATTTCCGTTACTTTTTTCATTCCGTCCACTCCAGTTTTTGTAATTATTATAATGGAAAAATTTTCCTATTTTAGCAGAATAGAATAATTAAAAGTGTTTTGTGAGAAAACAA
>OCAG01000235.1_pt1 | contig 56936 bp, 46 predicted proteins | sample 1477111 | NCBI WGS metagenome assembly OCAG01 (sample SAMEA2580288, study PRJEB22360) | human gut metagenome | biome: human gut; feature: human-associated habitat; material: faeces | place: Denmark | collected 2008/2010 | reverse complement strand
AAAATCGCTATGCCACAGCCTCGGCAAGCCATCGCGTAGCGATTTTGTTCAATTCCAATTTGCGAGGATGAACACTTATGAAAGAAAAAAGCAAAAGTGAAGTTTCAATAATAGGTGGTGCAGATGGCCCAACAAGTATTTTTATAGCTGGCAGAACACGGAAAAAGCCTCTAAAAGTAAGGATACGAAATATTATCTACAGATATAGACGTAAGATAGTAGAGAAGAAAGTGGTTGCAGATTCACATACTCTTGATGAATTGGTACAATATGCAATGAATACCTACAATCTAATTGAAACTAATTCAACTGAGAGAAAATATATTGAACAACAAAAAAACCTAAAGGAGAGTTTGATTTTACAGCATAAACCAGAAGTTTTAGGTGAAATGAAGGATATTCCAAAGCCGGATGTTTCTAATGAAGAATCTGTCAGAGAATATTTTTGTAAAATAAAGACTCGAAGCGAAATGATTGCCGAAATGCCAGATAATGTAATTCCTATGAACTTTCATCTATATGAAATAAGAATCGGTGATGATTCTCTTGAGATGGAGATAGATTATATTTGGAATATATTCGGTATATCTTATTCTGGAAACAAGAAAGTAATGAAACAGTTTGAGAAAATTTCAAAAGATTTGTATATCTATTATGGTGTTAGTGAAGATGATATTAAGAAAAAGACAGAAAGATATTTATCATTGGTAACGGCATTAAGTTCATAAATTCCAGCCTGTCTTTCTGAAATTTCAACTGAATAACCACAGCATAAACCGCTGCTACATGGAAGCTAACACAACCATGCAACAGCGGTTTTTTGTTACCGTTTTTTCCTCTGGCTGATAGGCGTTCCCATTTTCTTTGATTTTTTGAGAATCCGAATGAGCCAGCGGAATTCTTCTTCCGACAGATTTTTATAGTTGATACCGAGTTGCTTGCAATAAAGGATGACCAGCTTTTCATCCCGACTACCCTTGAATTTTTCGACCGCTTCCAGATTTTCTTTCAGTTCATCGGCAACGGTGGTCTGTGGGGCACTTTCACTATCCTTTTTGTGGGCTTCCCGAATATCCCGGATAATGAGGTTGAGATCATCCAGCACCATGTGGCTGAAATATTCATCATCGCTGATATGGGCGGCTTGTAGCACTTTCAAATGGGGGTCATCTTCGCCGGGGCGATACCGTTCAATGATTTCATGCCGGACAGTATCGACAAGGGCGTTGAGGTTTTGAATCTGCATGGTGGCAATCCCATCTACATAAATCTCAATATCCGCAAGAAACTTGATAAAATCCTTATGAGTGGCAAGCTCACAGAGCAGACGGTTGTTAATTCGACCGCTTTTCAAAAGTGCCACCATCTCATCGTTCAAATGAAGCCCTGTTAATGGTGTGTTGATCTGTTCCCGGTTCTCTGTCCGGCACAGCAGATAATCAACGGAAACCTCATAGAAGTCTGCCAGCGTGATAAGGTTGCCATGATTGATTTCCTTATAATCCTCTTTCTCATAACTTCCAAGAGCTGATTTGGAAATGCCCGTCAGCTCTGATAATTCTTCCAAATTTAAGCCTTTGTCCTTGCGGAGTTCCCAAAGACGTTCCTGTATGGTAGTTGCTCCTTTCATGGGCGCACGCTCCTTTCCAGCGGTTGTATTTCTGCCGCTTAACTGGATTATATCACACTTTCCGCAATCGTGGAAATTTCCGATTTTTACCCTTAATTCCTACTTTGTGGACATACGGCACAGGGCACAAAAATGTTCTATGATACAGGTAGTTCATCGATGGATTATTCCAATCGAATGACCAGCCTGTGTGGGATATGCTTCCCCGGCGATGTAGCGCCATGACTTTTGGCGGGGATATGGAGGAACCCTGACCAAAACGAGCGTACCAACGGGAGCGATACGCCGCTGTGAGATTCAGGGGAGGAACGACACCGGGGAGAACTGGCGAACTGACACCGAAATGATACCGAAACACGACAATCTGATAGGGAGATAGTCTACCCTATCGCTGATACTTCGGGAGATTTTAGGCGGCTCTATGGCTGTAATTTTGCCGAAAATCGCCCCGAAACCATACACTAAAACGGGAGGAAACACAATATGCCGAGAATGAGTAAAAAGAGGAAATATGAGCTTTCCTTTTACCTCAATGACCGGGGGCGTGTCACTTACAACGAATTATGCCGGAAATGCCAGCATGGGTGCAGGCAGAGCTTCCGGGCGGTTGTGATTGACTGCCCCCGTTATTTATCCAAACGAGCAAAGAAAAAGGAGGCACACACCGAATGAATTTTGAATTTATGACGATAGACACACCCTTGCCGCCCTGTATGCCCTTTCCCAGAGCGTTGACAGGATTTCCAGTCAGCAGCACCGCAAAGGTCATGTACTGCCGGATGCTGGACGCTATGCTGTCCAAAGGGCAGGAGGACGAGAACGGAATCCTGTTTGTCTGCTTCCCTGTCACAGCCATTGCCGCAGTCCTGTCCCGCAGTCCCATGACGGTCAAGCGTTCTCTGAATGAACTGGAAACCGCCGGACTTATCATGCGGGTGCGTCAGGGCGTTGGAGAACCAAACAGGATTTATGTGCTGATACCGGGAAAGGAGGACGCTGCCCTTGCCTGATACCTCAAAGCTGGAAAAGCTCAACAGGGAGCTGGAGAAAAGCGAAAAGAAGCTGCGGAAAGCCATTAATGATGAAAAGGTATTGCAGCACCAGTTGAAGCAGCTTACCCGAAAGGAACGGACGCACCGGCTCTGTACCCGTGGCGGTATGCTGGAAAGTTTTCTGCAAGAGCCGGAACGCCTGACAGATGATGATGTCATGATGTTGTTGAAACTCATTTTTCACAGGCAGGACACGCAGGAACTATTGAAAAAACTGCTGGAACGGGAGAAGCCGGAAACCCCTTAGTTTACTAAGGGCGCAATTATACACCACCCAGAGGTTGGTGCATTGCGTTCTCCGAAGGCTCCTCGCCGGAGGGCTGTGATTTTCCGCAGTCAAGGTCTGCTCCAAATCATACAGGGGACGCTACGCTTCCCCTGCGCTGGCTGCCGCCAGCTACCCTTTTGTGGACTTGCCATCTGGGGACACCTTGCGTTGCAAGCTGTTCCCAGCCGACAAGTAAAATATGGCTTGACTTAAAATTTTTATTCAGTTACCCTTAGATAAGAGTTACCGGTAGCTCTTTATCTAATCAATAAGGAGCGTGTAAAAATGTATCATGCACATTTTAGGGGAACACACTACGAAGCTGGTTTTCGGTGGGGTTCCTTACTGTTAAAACACAAAAATATAATTTTAGAGAACATACCATTTGAAATCACGCAGGAACGGATTGACTATGCTTTGTCCTGCCTTCCGATTTATGAAAAGTATTACCATGAGATTGTAGAAGAAATTCAAGGTCTGGCAGATGGACAACAATGTGATGTCCGTATTTTGCAAGCTGTATTATTTAGTATGTACTCTATGCCTCCATCTTGTAATTGCTCTTGTTTTGCTTTTACAACGGAACAGGAAATTCTTCTGGGACGAAACAGTGATTTTCTGACAGAAATTGAAAGGCTAAATCAGAATGTAGTTTATAAATTGACGGATGGAGTTTATTCTTTCACAGGAAATACAACTGCTTTTATTGAGATTGAAGATGGTGTTAATGAACATGGTTTAGCTGTTGGTTTAACATCCGTCTATCCTAACCAATGCAAACCGGGATTTAACGCAGGTATGATTGTCAGATACCTGTTGGAGAAATGTAGAAATGTGTCGGAAGCTGTCTCCTGTTTATATCAATTACCGATTGCTTCAGCACAAACTTTAACCTTAGCTGATACAATGGGGGCGATAGCTGTTATAGAATGTAATGCGGAACAGATAAAAATAGAAAAAACATTGAATAGCAATCTTGCTTTTGTCTGTGCAACGAACACTTTCCATCTGCCAGGAATGGTAGGCTATAACAACGATAAGATTGATAATTGGTTTGCAGAAGAACGGTATCAAACATTGTATTCAGCTTTTAGCGAAAAAAATGGAGGTTTCAATTTTCCATTTGCAGAAAAACTGTTGTCTGGAGATTATGGTTTCCTCTGTCAGTATGACAGAAGTACAGGTAAAGATACTGTCTGGTCAGTTATTTATGATATGAAACGACACAAAATTTATCGAAGTGAAGGGAATCCCAGACGACACAAATTCAAAGAAGATATTCGTTTTCAGTTTTGATTTTTCAAATTGATGTATTTCTACAACTAAATACCCGCCGCCCATACAGCGGCACACCGAGCAGGAAATCTGAAAAAGGTCTCCTGCTTTTTTTCTGCCCAAAATGAGGTGGTAAAACGCCACCCCATCCACCAAGCATAGAAAGGAGGGACACGAAATGCCCTGTCCACACAACGAAATCACGATTGTTCAGCGCAGCCAGCGGCAGTCTGCGGTTGCCGCCGTTGCTTACCAAAGCGGCGAAAAGCTGTTCTGTGAATACGACCAGCAAGTAAAGCACTACCCGGAAAAGCGTGGTATCGTCCACAATGAAATCCTGCTCCCGGCAAACGCCCCACGGTCGTATGCAGACCGCAATACCTTATGGAACGCCGCCGAAGCGGTGGAAAAGCAATGGAACTCCCAGCTTGCAAGGAGGTGGATGCTTACCATCCCAAGAGAGATACCACCCGACCAGTACGCTGTCCTTGTCAGGGAGTTTTGTGAACAGCAGTTTGTTTCAAAAGGCATGATTGCTGACTTTGCCATCCATGACCCCCATCCGCCGGGACACAATCCCCACGCCCATGTCCTGCTGACTATGAGGGCAATGGACGAACATGGAAAATGGCTTCCAAAGAGCCGCAAGGTTTATGACCTTGACGAAAACGGGGAACGGATCAAACTTCCGTCCGGCAGATGGAAAAGCCACAAGGAGGATACGGTTGACTGGAACGACCAGAAGTATTGTGAAATCTGGCGGCATGAATGGGAGGTCATCCAGAACCGCTATCTGGAAGCCAATGACCGCCCAGAGCGTGTGGACTTGCGTTCCTATGCCAGACAGGGGCTTGATATAGTCCCTACTGTCCATGAGGGAGCTGCTGTCCGGCAGATGGAAAAGCGTGGTATCCAGACGAATATCGGAAACCTGAACCGGGAAATCAGAGCCGCCAACCGCCTGATGAAGTCTATCCGTCAGCTCATCCAAAACCTCAAAGGCTGGATTACCGAGCTGGGCGAAAAACGGAAAGAGCTGCTTGCACAAAAAGCGGCGGAGGAAGCGACACTTCTTCCCAATCTGCTGATGAAGTATATGGCGATACGAAAGGAAGAACGGAAGGACTGGACGAGGGCTGGACAGAACCGGGGGACTTCACAGGACTTAAAGGCAGTCAGCGAAGCCCTGTCCTATCTCCGGAAAAAGGGGCTTTCCACTGTGGAGGACTTAGAAGCATTTCTGGAATCTTCCGGGAAATCAGCCGCAGATTACCGCAATCAGATGAAGCCAAAGGAAGCCCGAAGCAAAGTGATTGACGGGATTCTTGCCAGCCGGACAGACTGCAAGGAATGTAAGCCCGTCTATGAAAAGTACCAGAAGATATTTTTCAAGAAAACAAAGGAAGCGTTCAAACAGGAACACCCGGAGGTTGCCCGGTATGAGAAAGCCGCCGCCTACCTTGCCAAGCACCCGGACGATAAGGACAGTACCCAAAAGGAGCTGCAAGAGGAGCAGGAAATGCTTCTGGAAGAAATTGCAGCCCTGAAAACACCGCTGACCGAGGTACAGGAGGATTTGAAGAAGCTGCGGGACATTCGCTACTGGGTACGGAAAGCCACCCCCGGCACAGAAGAAAGCAAAGAGCCGCCCATGAAACAGCCTATCAAAGAAGTCTTGCAGGATAAGGCTGACGAGAAAAAAGCACAAAGAACTGCCCCGGTGCAGACAAAACACAAACAACAGGATATGGAACTTTAACAGGCACTTGCCATTTTCAGATTGAGAATGTCAGGTGCTTTTCTTTTTTTCAAGGAGGAATAGATTTGAATTTATTTGAAGCTGTGAAGCAGTCCGTCACAACAAGACAGGCTGCGGAGCATTATGGAATCCATATAGGTCGGAACGGGATGGCTTGCTGCCCGTTCCATCACGATAAAACCCCAAGCATGAAGCTGGATCGGCGTTACCACTGCTTCGGCTGCGGTGCGGATGGGGATGTGATTGATTTTGCCGCCGCCCTGTATGGGCTGGGAAAGAAAGAAGCCGCCATACAACTGGCAAATGACTTCGGGCTTTCCTATGAGGACTGGAAGCCGCCGGGAAAGGCAAAAAAGCCCAAGCCTCGGCAGAAATCCCCGGAGGAACAGTTTCAGGAAGCAAAGAGCCGCTGCTTCCGTATTCTTGCTGATTATCTCCATCTGCTCCGGGCATGGAGAAAGGACTACGCCCCGCATTCCCCGGAGGAAGTCTTTCATCCCCGGTTTGTGGAAGCCTTACAGAAGCAAGCCCATGTGGAATATCTGCTGGATGTGCTGCTGTTCGGGGAGACAGAGGAAAAAGCGGCTTTGATTACGGACTACGGAAAGGATGTGATACAGCTTGAAAAGCGAATGGCAGAGCTTGCCGCCACAGACGCAGCAGGAACTAAAAAACACCATGAACGCCATGCAGCCGCCCCAGAGCGTTGAGGAAATCAAGGCGGGGCTGGAAACCACCGAGAAAGGCGGTGTCCGTCAGAGCATACGGAACTGCCTGACCGTATTTCAGCGTGACCCGTTGCTTTCCGGGGCTATCGCATACAACATCCTGACCGACCGCAAGGACATCATAAAGCCCATCGGCTTCCACAGGGAAAGCACCGCCTTAAACGATACGGATATGAAGTATCTGCTTCTCTATCTGGAAGAAACCTACGGGCTTACCAATGAGAAAAAGATTGATAACGCCATCGGGATTGTGGCGAATGAAAACAAGTACCATCCCATCCGGGATTATTTAAGTTCCCTTGTGTGGGACGGGAAGGAACGAATCCGCTTCTGCCTGCGGCACTTTCTGGGGGCTGACGCAGACGATTACACCTATGAAGCGTTGAAGCTGTTCCTGCTGGGTGCTATCTCACGAGCCTTTCAGCCGGGGTGCAAGTTTGAAATCATGCTCTGTCTGGTAGGCGGTCAGGGGGCTGGAAAGTCCACCTTCTTCCGGCTGCTGGCAGTCCGGGACGAGTGGTTCTCCGATGATTTGCGGAAGCTGGACGATGACAATGTGTACCGCAAGCTGCAAGGTCACTGGATTATTGAAATGTCGGAAATGATGGCAACCGCCAACGCCAAGAGCATTGAGGAAATCAAGTCATTTTTAAGTCGGCAGAAAGAGGTTTACAAGATACCCTATGAAACCCATCCGGCAGACCGCTCCAGACAATGCGTGTTTGGCGGCACTTCCAATGCCCTTGACTTCCTGCCCCTTGACCGTTCCGGCAACCGCCGTTTTATCCCGGTCATGGTATACCCGGAGCAGGCGGAGGTTCACATTTTGGAGGACGAAGCCGCTTCCAGAACCTATATCGGGCAGATGTGGGCGGAAGCGATGGAGATTTACCGAAGCGGCAGGTTCAAGCTGGCTTTCAGCCCTGCCATGCAGCGGTATCTCAAAGAACACCAGCGGGATTTTATGCCGGAGGACACCAAAGCCGGGATGATACAGGCGTATCTTGATAAGTACACCGGGAGCATGGTCTGCTCCAAGCAACTCTACAAGGAAGCCTTGAACCATGTCTTTGACGAGCCGAAGCAATGGGAAATCCGGGAAATCAACGAGATTATGAACCAGTGCATTACCGGCTGGCGGTACTTCCCGAACCCAAGAATGTTTCCCGAATATGGCAGACAAAAGGGCTGGGAGCGTGAAAACCCGGCAACGGACTTATGCAACCCGTCTGAAAAAACGATGGACGGTTTTGTGGAGGTCACAGAACAGATGGAGCTTCCATTCTGAAAATGACAGCCCGTTGCATCCCCTGTTGCTATCCCGTTGCCGAGCCGGTTGCCGGAAAAAAACCCTTATTTCTGGGCTTTTCTCCTTTATAACAACCAAAACAACAGAAAAATAAAAGAAAAGTATAAATAGTAACCATCGCCAGATTGAGATTGTTTGCAAGGTCTTTTGAAGCCCGTTGCCGGACTTCGTTGCCGACACCCTCTGTCTGGCTGTTTTCATGTATGGAGGATAACTGCCTATGGCAAAAAACAAAACAGAGATTCATGTGACTACTGTGTTTGACGGGGAGCTGGACGCAACCGATGTGTTCGTCAGCCTGATTTCCCAGAAATACGGAAAGACAAATGCAAAAGAATATCTTGCTAAAAAGAAAGATATAGGCTATAATGAAGATGAGGTTCAAAAGAGCCAGATACCGTCTGGATTGTGTGGGTAAATGGCTATGATGAACGAAATGGAATACAGAACAATCGGTTCGGCACTTGCCGGGGGCTATCGTGCGGCTGTCTATTGCAGGCTGTCAAAGGACGATGACCTGCAAGGCGAAAGTGCCAGTATCGCCAACCAGCGGGATATGCTGGAAAAATACTGCGAAAAGCAGGGATGGGAGGTTGTGGCAGTCTATCAGGACGATGGCTTCACAGGTCTTAACATGGAGCGTCCTGACCTACAGAGAATGTTGAGAGCCATTGAGCGCAGGCAAATCAACCTTGTCATCACGAAAGACCTCAGCCGACTGGGGCGTAACTATCTGCAAACCGGGCATTTGATTGAGGACTTTTTCCCAAGAAACGGTGTCCGCTATATCGCCATGAATGACGGTATCGACACCCTTCGGGATAACAATGACATTGCCCCGTTCAAAAATATCCTGAATGAGATGTACAGCAAGGATATTTCCAAGAAAGTCCATTCCTCATATCTTCTGAAAGCGCAGAAAGGACAGTTTACCGGGTGTCTTGCCCCCTTTGGGTATCGGAAAGACCCGGAGGACAAAAACCATCTGCTCATTGACGAGGAAACCGCCCCGATTGTGCGGCTGATTTTCGGGTATGCCTTAAACGGTCATGGTCCGAACTATATCCGCAGACGGCTGGAGGAAGAAAAAATCCCCTGCCCCACATGGTGGAACCGGGAACGGGGGCTTCGCAATACCCGCACCAAATGGGAAAAGAAAGACCCGGAAAACGGTCGGTATATGTGGGACTTCTCCGTTATCAAAGATCTTTTGATGAATCCCGTCTACACCGGGGCGATTGCTTCCCAGAAAAAGGACTACCGCTTCAAAATCGGCACGATTGGGGAAAAGAAGCCGGAGGACTGGATTGTGGTGGAGGGACAGCATGAACCGCTGATTGACCGCATGAGCTTTGACATTGTGCAGAACAAGCTGAAATCCCGCCAGCGTCCGGGGCAGACCAATGAAATCAGCCTGTTTGCAGGGCTGCTAAAATGCGGCGAGTGTGGGAAGTCGCTGACGGTACGCTACACAAACGCAAAACATCCCCAGCGGATTTATTCCTGCAAGACCTACAACGCCTTTGGAAAGAACCACTGCACCCAGCACCGGATTGATTATGACACCCTTTACAGCCATGTGCTGCGGAAAATCCGGGAATGTGCCAGAGCTGCCCTGATGGACGGGGAAGCGGTTGCCGACCGCCTGACCAATACCTGTGAAGCAGAGCAGCGGGAACAGCGGGAAGCAATGGAACGCTCCCTTACAAGGGACGAGGAACGGATTGAGGTTCTGGACAAAATGGTCATGCGGCTTTATGAGGATATGATTGCAGGGCGTATCAGTGAGCAGAATTTCAACACCATGCTGGAAAAGACACAGACCGAGCAGACGGAGCTTAAAACAAAAGTGTCCGAGGGCAGGAAGCGGCTGTCCGATGAAGTCCAGCTTGCCAATGACGCAAAACAATGGGTGGAAGCCATTCAGGAATACGCCAACATCACAGAGCTGGACGCAGCCACCCTCAACCGCTTAATCAAAGAAATCGTCGTGCATGAGCGCATTGACGAAGATAAAACAAGACACATTTCTATCGAAATTCATTTTAATCTCAAACCCATCCCGGAGGTGGAACAGGTCACTGCCTGACCTGTCCCGCCGGGACGGTTCTCTTAACAACACCATATAGATTTTTTGTACGCCGCCGCCCGCCATCGAGCAGAGTTTTTACACCTAATTGGGGATAAAACAGCTCATGGCTGGCGCTGGTGTAGCCGTTGTTGGTATGGTTCTTGTACCTCTGCTCTCCGGGCTGTTCTCTGTCTAAGCGTTCCTGCATGAAATCCTTGCCGCTCCCGCAGTTCTGCGGGGGCGGCGGAAAGGAGGTTGACACCGTATGGATTTCTTACTTGAAGCCCTGACAAATTGGCTGAAAGAAATGCTGGTGGGCGGTATTATGAGCAACCTTTCGGGGATGTTTGACAGCGTAAACCAACAGGTCGCGGATATATCCGTACAGGTAGGACAGACCCCACAGGGATGGAATGGCAGTATTTTCAATATGATTGAGAATCTGTCAAACTCCATCATGGTGCCGATTGCAGGTGTGATCCTGGCTATCGTGATGACCGTAGACCTGATCCAGATGATTGCAGACAAGAACAACCTGCATGATGTGGATACCTGGATGATTTTTAAGTGGGTGTTCAAATCAGCTGCCGCCATCCTCATTGTCACAAACACATGGAATATCGTGATGGGCGTCTTTGATATGGCGCAGAGCGTGGTGGCGCAGGCGGCAGGGATTATCAATTCGGATGCGTCCATTGACATTTCCTCAGTTATGACCGATCTGGAACCGAGGCTGATGGAAATGGATTTGGGACCGCTGTTCGGACTGTGGTTCCAATCCCTCTTTATTGGCATTACCATGTGGGCGTTGTATATCTGTATCTTTATCGTTATTTATGGCCGTATGATCGAGATCTACCTTGTAACTTCGGTGGCTCCCGTTCCAATGGCTGCAATGATGGGCAAAGAATGGGGCGGTATGGGACAGAATTACCTCAGATCCCTGCTGGCACTGGGCTTTCAGGCGTTTCTCATTATCGTCTGCGTGGCAATTTATGCTGTGCTGGTGCAGAACATCGCTCTGGAAGATGACATCATCATGGCAATCTGGAGCTGCGTGGGCTACACCGTACTGCTATGTTTTACGCTGTTCAAAACAGGCAGTCTCGCCAAATCAGTCTTTCAGGCGCACTAAAACGGAAGGAGGTTTCCACATTGGCTTATGTACCCGTACCCAAGGACTTAACAAAAGTCAAAACAAAGGTCATGTTCAATCTGACCAAGCGGCAGCTTATCTGCTTCACGGGCGGAGCGCTTATTGGCGTACCGCTTTTCTTTTTGCTCAGAAAACCTACCGGAAACAGTGTAGCGGCTATGTGTATGATGCTGGTTATGCTGCCCTTCTTTATGCTGGCTATGTACGAAAAGCATGGACAGCCCCTGGAAAAGATCGTGGGCAACATTCTCAAAGTAGCTGTAATCCGTCCAAAGCAGCGACCTTACCAGACCAACAACTTTTATGCCGTATTAAAGCGGCAGGAAATGCTCGATAAGGAGGTGTATGACATTGTTCACCGCAATAAAAAAATGGCTGCATCGGATGTTCGGAAAAACCGAGGAAAAAACTGTGCAGCCGGTAAAGGCAAAGAAAAAGCTGTCCCGCGCCGATAAGAAGCAGATCGAAGCGGCCATTGCCCGCGCTAACCGCACGGACAAAAAAGGAAAATCTGCGCAGGACAGTATCCCTTATGAACGGATGTGGCCGGACGGAATCTGCCGCGTATCGGACAGCCACTACACAAAGACCATCCAGTTTCAGGACATCAACTATCAGCTCTCCCAAAACGAAGATAAGACGGCAATCTTTGAGGGTTGGTGTGATTTCCTCAATTATTTTGACAGCTCGATTCATTTTCAGCTGTCTTTTTTGAACCTTGCGGCATCGGAGGAGACCTTTGCTAACTCCATTTCCATCCCGCCCCAGAGGGACGCCTTTGACAGTATCCGCGAGGAATACACCACAATGCTGCAAAATCAGCTGGCCAGAGGTAACAACGGTCTCATCAAGACCAAATACCTGACCTTTGGTATCGACGCGGACAGCATCAAAGCCGCCAAGCCCCGTCTGGAGCGTATTGAGACAGATATACTTAATAACTTCAAGCGTCTTGGTGTAGCTGCCAGAACGCTGGACGGTAAAGAAAGGCTTTTTCAGCTTCATGCGGTATTCCACATGGATGAACAACTCCCGCTTCAGTTTGAATGGGACTGGCTGGCTCCTTCCGGTCTGTCCACAAAGGATTTTATTGCACCAAGCTCCTTTGAGTTCCGCACCGGCAAGCAGTTCCGTATGGGTAAGAAATACGGAGCTGTTTCTTTTTTGCAGATCCTCGCACCGGAACTGAATGACCGTTTGCTGGCTGATTTTCTGGATATGGAAAGTTCGCTCATTGTGAGTATGCACATTCAGTCGGTGGATCAGGTGAAAGCCATCAAAACGGTAAAGCGAAAGATTACCGACCTGGACCGCAGCAAGATCGAGGAACAGAAAAAAGCAGTCCGTGCCGGATACGACATGGACATCATTCCATCTGACCTTGCTACCTACGGCAGTGAAGCGAAAAAACTCTTGCAGGATTTGCAGAGCCGCAACGAGAGAATGTTCCTTTTGACCTTTCTGGTGCTGAACACAGCGGACAATCCCCGTCAGCTTGGCAACAACATCTTTCAGGCAGGCTCTATTGCCCAGAAGTATAACTGTCAGCTGACCAGGCTGGACTTCCAACAGGAAGAAGGGCTGATGAGCTGTCTGCCTCTGGGTCTCAATCAGATTGAGATTCAGCGAGGACTGACCACCAGTTCCACAGCTATCTTTGTGCCCTTTACTACGCAGGAACTGTTCCAGAACGGGAAAGAAGCTCTGTACTACGGCATCAATGCTCTGTCCAACAACCTCATCATGGTGGACAGAAAGCTGCTGAAAAACCCCAACGGCCTGATTCTGGGTACGCCGGGTTCCGGTAAGTCCTTCAGCGCAAAACGAGAAATTGCCAACTGCTTTTTGCTTACCAGTGATGATGTTATTATCTGTGACCCGGAAGCGGAGTACGCACCTCTTGTTGAGCGTCTGCATGGGCAGGTCATCAAGATCTCACCTACTTCAACCAACTATATCAATCCGATGGATCTGAATCTGGACTATTCGGATGATGAAAGCCCGCTGTCGCTCAAGTCTGACTTTATCCTCAGCTTGTGTGAGCTGATCGTGGGCGGTAAGGAGGGCTTGCAGCCGGTGCAGAAAACCATTATTGACCGTTGTGTACGGCTGGTTTACAACGAATATCTCAATGACCCAAAGCCGGAGAATATGCCGATTTTGGAGGACCTTTATAACCTGTTGCGGGAGCAGGAAGAAAAAGAAGCTCAGTACATTGCAACGGCATTGGAAATCTATGTAACGGGTTCTTTGAATGTGTTCAATCATCAGAGCAATGTGGATATTGATAACCGGATTGTCTGCTACGACATCAAGGAACTGGGCAAGCAGCTTAAAAAAATCGGTATGCTGGTGGTACAGGATCAGGTGTGGAACCGCGTTACCATCAACCGTGCCGCCCACAAGTCCACCCGTTACTACATCGACGAGATGCACCTGCTTTTGAAGGAGGAGCAGACCGCCGCCTATACGGTGGAAATCTGGAAGCGATTCAGAAAATGGGGCGGTATTCCGACAGGTATCACCCAGAATGTCAAAGACCTTTTGAGCAGCCGCGAGGTAGAGAACATCTTTGAAAACTCGGACTTCGTGTATATGCTTAACCAGGCAGGCGGAGACCGCCAGATTTTGGCGAAGCAACTGGGGATTTCCACGCACCAGCTTAGCTATGTGACCCACTCCGGTGAGGGCGAGGGCCTGCTGTTCTATGGCTCCACGATCCTGCCGTTTGTAGACCACTTCCCGAAGAATACCGAGCTGTACCGCATTATGACCACCAAACCCCAGGAACTGAAAAAGAAGGAGGATGAATGATAATGAACCCCAACATTTTGAATAAAAATCCGCTGATGTTTTTTGACAGGGCGGTAAATGCCCAACGCAGTCAGCTGCTTACGGTCATGGCTGATGCGGTAAGTGAGTGCCGCACGGCGGCAGATCAGGCAGCCGAACTGAATGAGACCGGTCAGGTGGGGCTGCTCCGTCTGGCAGAGGTCTGGAGCACCATCCGTGCCAAGGAAGGTATGGGTGGTCTGGTTCTGGAAGGAACCGAAGCGAAAATCCTGTCTGATGTGGTGGCACAGTTTTACGCCTACCTGTCCGGTTGTATGTTCAACGATCCTGTGGGAATGGCCATTTATGCAGAGCTGCACTACATGATGTCCTCCCTCATGCTGGGAGAATGGTTTGAATAAGGAGCCGCGCCTGCGCTTTACTGATGAGGAACGGTCTGACCCTGCACTGGAAAAGCCGATCCGTAAAGCGGAGAAAGCTGCGGCCAGAGCAGATAAGGCGCAGGCCAATATCCCAAAGAAAAAGGTCAGGCAGACGGTCATCGACCCGGATACCGGAAAAAAGACCTCGAAGCTGACCTTTGAGGACAAGAAAAAGCCACCCTCCAAACTTTCTCAAGGGATCAAGGAAGCTCCCGTCCATCTGGTTGCGGGCAAGCTCCACAAAGAGATCCGGGAAACAGAACAGGACAATGTGGGCGTGGAAAGCGCCCACAAGTCCGAGGAAGCGGTGGAGACCGGCGCTTATCTGGTGCGGGAGGGCTATCGCAGTCACAAGCTGAAGCAGTACCGCAAAGCAGCACAGGCAGAGCGCCAACTGGAAAAGGCAAATGTAAATGTTCTGTACCAGAAATCTTTGCAGGAAAATCCCCAGTTTGCCAGCAATCCACTTTCCCGCTGGCAGCAAAAGCAGGCCATCAAAAAGCAGTATGCCGCCGCCAAACACGCCGGTCAGACTGCTGGAAATACCGCCCAGGCTGCATCTAAAACAGGAAAAGCCGCAAGGACGGTAAAAGAAAAGGCACAGCAGGCAGGGGCATTCGTCATGCGCCACAAGAAGGGTTTCCTGATGGCAGGGGTTTTGTTCCTCATTACCTGTATGCTGATGAATACCATGTCCTCCTGCTCCATGATGGCGCAGAGCATCGGTTCCGTTCTCTCCGGCACCACCTATCCGTCGGATGACCCGGAAATGCTGGCGGTGGAGGCAGATTATGCAGCCAGAGAAGCCCAGTTGCAGGAGGAAATCGACAACATTGAAAGCAGTCACCCAGGGTATGACGAGTATCGCTATGACCTTGGTATGATCGGCCATGACCCTCATGAGCTGGCAGCATTTCTCTCTGCCGTCTTGCAAGGCTACACCCGGCAGAGCGCTCAGGCAGAGCTGGCGCGTGTGTTTGCAGCACAGTATCAGCTGACGCTTACTGAGGAAGTGGAGATTCGCTACCGCACGGAGACCTCCACCGACCCGGAGACCGGTGAGACCACCTCAGAAGAAGTTCCCTATGAGTATTACATTCTGAATGTGAAACTCGCCAGCAAGCCCATTTCCGCTGTGGTGTCGGAACTTCTGACCCCGGAGCAGATGAAAATGTATCAGGTCTACCGGCAGACCATGGGCAATAAGCCGCTGTTGTTTGGCGGCGGCTCCCCTGATACCAGCGGCTCGGAAGATCTGTCCGGTGTGCAGTTCATTAACGGTACCCGCCCCGGCAATCCTCAGCTGGTGGAACTGGCCAAGCGTCAGGTGGGCAATGTGGGCGGCTATCCTTATTGGAGCTGGTATGGCTTTGACAGCCGCGTGGAATGGTGCGCCTGCTTCGTATCCTGGTGCTATAACCAGGCAGGAAAAAGTGAACCGCGCTTTGCAGGCTGTGAGTGGCAGGGCGTTCCGTGGTTCCAGTCTCATGGACAGTGGGGCGCAAGAGGCTATAACAATCTGGCTCCCGGAGATGCAATTTTCTTTGACTGGGATTTGGATGGGACAGCAGACCATGTAGGTATCGTGATCGGTACGGATGGCAGCCGTGTTTATACCGTGGAGGGAAATTCCGGCGATGCCTGCAAGATTAAAAGTTATGACCTGAATTATCAAAGCATTAAGGGCTACGGCCTGATGAACTGGTAACAGAGATTTTTAAGAAGGAGTGATAGACGATGGCAAAGAACAAAATTGAGCGCATTGACCAGGAGATTACAAAGGTCCGCGAGAAGATCGCAGAGTATCAGGAAAAGCTCAAGGCGCTGGAAGCACAGAAAACCGAGGCAGAAAATCTGGAGATCGTCCAGATGGTGCGCGCCCTGCGTATGACCCCGACCCAGTTGAGCGCCATGCTGTCCGGTGGCACAGTTCCCGGCAGTTTGGCTGATGACAATAACGAACAGGAGGAAAACAGCTATGAGGAATAAACGATTGCTCCGAACACTTTCCGCCCTTTGCCTAACAATGGTTGTGGCATTTGGCTTTACGATCCCTGCTTTTGCACAGGGGTCAGAACAGGCTCCGGCGGCACCGGCAGAGGATTCTACCAATGACAGCAATGTTACTGTGGAAGAAACAGAACCAGCACCGGCACTTACACCGGAGGGGAATGCGGCACTGGTGGATGATTTTGGAGGCAATAAGCAGCTTATTACTGTTACGACCAAAGCTGGAAATTACTTTTACATCCTGATCGACAGGGCGAATGAGGATAAAAAGACTGCTGTTCACTTTCTGAACCAGGTGGATGAAGCGGATTTGATGGCACTGATGAAAGATGAAAATGTCAAAGAGGAGCCGCCTGCTGTGTGTAGCTGCACGACAAAATGTGAAGCAGGGGCAGTCAATACGGCTTGTCCGGTCTGTGCAACTGATAAGAGTAAATGTACGGGCAAAGCACCGGAACCTCCGGCAGAAATATCGGAGCCGGAAAAGGAGAAGCCTGCCGGACTGAATCCGGCTGCGCTGGTCCTTTTACTGGCTCTGCTTGGTGGCGGTGGCGTATTTGCCTATTTGAAGCTCGTTAAGAACAAGCCTAAGACCAAGGGCAATGACAGTCTGGACGATTATGATTATGGCAAGGAAGATTCCGAGGAATGGGAAACCGAAAATGAGGAGTCGGACGAGCCGGACGCTGACGGGGGCAGCACAGAAGAAGATGACGAGGACAGCGTGAAATGACCCGTTTCACAGACAGTCCCTATGAACGCATGATGACACGCAGGCCGGAGGGCGGGAGGGAAACTTCCCGTCCTCCTTCTTTACCCCACAACCACCCCTGCTATGGCTGCGGGAGTTATGGAAGCCCCTGCGTAGGCATCTGCCATCGTGAGATGGAACGCTGGCTCAAAGAAAGGAAACGAAAAAAATGAGTGTTCTGATTATATTTATCAAGCTGATTGCTGTTTTTGACCTGCTGGTGATCGCCGTGTATTTTGGCGGCGACATTCTTTCTACCATGTTAAACAAACTTCGGAGAAAGCCAAAGCAAGATGACCCCTTTGATTTCTCCTTAGATACCGTGACAGTTTCATTGTCCATAGATTCTATCCGTCAGCTTTATTCCGGTGACGCGGCAGAGTTTGTGGAAGAAAAGATCCTGCCAAATGCGGAGAAAACAATGGCCGTGCTGACGGAACAAGAACAGACGGCGGCTCGTCTGCTCTTATCCGCTTTGATCGGTTTTCTTGCAGCAGAAGCTCCTATGGATGAACAGAGCTTTCCTTTGATGATGGAACTTCTGAACTGCATGGAAGGGGAAAAAGAAGATGGTTGTCAGGATGCAGTAGATAGTTTACTTGAAGATGCCGCCTGCAATACCCGCCGTCACGAAGAATATTACAGCAATTATCAACGCTACCAGCTGATGCAGGTGGATAAAACCCGTGTCATTTTGGCTTGTCGTATCATCATCAATGACCTGCTGGGGAAACTGTACCGCTATGACTACCGGTTTGGTTATAACCTGCTACTGGATGAGGAAAACAGCATAGAGAAAAAACTGCACACGCCTGTGCGGGAAGAATGGGAGGCTGAAGATGATGAGATATAAACTGGTAATCGCTGAAAAACCATCGGTTGCACAAAGTCTGGCCGCCGTGATCGGCGCGACTGCTCGTAAGGACGGCTATCTGGAGGGGAACGGCTGGCGTGTCAGCTGGTGCGTGGGCCATCTGGCCGGTCTTGCGGATGCAGACAGTTATGATCCCAAGTATGCCAAGTGGCGATATGATGACCTGCCTATTCTGCCGGAACATTGGCAGATGGTAGTGGGAAAGGATAAGAAAAAGCAGTTTGATATTCTGAAAAAGCTGATGAACGCCCCGGATGTGACGGAGGTGGTAAATGCCTGCGATGCCGGACGCGAGGGTGAGCTGATCTTCCGCAGCGTCTATGAGCTGGCAGGTTGCAAGAAGCCGATGAAAAGGCTCTGGATTTCTTCGATGGAGGACTCCGCCATAAGGGAAGGCTTTGCAAATCTGCGCCCAGGTGTAGATTATGATGGACTTCGGGATGCTGCTCTCTGCCGTGCCAAGGCCGACTGGCTGGTGGGGATCAATGCCACAAGGCTTTTTTCCGTGCTGTACCACCGCACCCTCAACATCGGGCGCGTGATGTCCCCAACGCTGGCACTGATTGTCCAGCGAGAAGCTGAAATCGACACATTTAAGCCGGTTCCTTTTTATACCGTGGCGCTGGAGCTGCCCGGTCTTACCGTATCCGGGGAGCGCATGAGTGACCGAGCAAGCGCAGAGCAGCTGAAAGAAGCCTGTCAGGGTGCAGCTGTCACAATCAAAAAAGTGGAGTGCAAGGAAAAATCCGAAAAGCCGCCTGCCCTCTATGACCTGACTACTCTGCAAAGAGATGCCAACCGCCTGCTTGGATTTACAGCCCAGCAGACCCTGGACTATCTGCAAAGCCTGTATGAAAAGAAGCTCTGCACCTATCCCCGTACTGACAGCCGCTATCTGACCGGTGATATGGCAGACAGCCTGCCGGTGCTGGTGAATCTGGTTGCCAATGCTATGCCATTTCGCAAAGGGATCGCCATTACCTGTGATCCGCAGACGGTCATCAACGACAAGAAAGTAACCGACCACCACGCAGTAATCCCTACCAGAAATCTCAAGGATGCAGACCTTTCTGCCCTTCCTGCGGGAGAAAAAGCGGTGCTGGAGCTGGTGGCCCTGCGTCTGCTGTGTGCCGTGGCCCAGCCCCATATCTATTCGGAAACCGTTGTGATTGCAGCGTGTGCCGGTAGGGAGTTTACCGCCAAAGGAAAAACGGTGAAGCACCCCGGATGGAAAGCACTGGAGGACGCCTACCGTGCCAAAATGAAGGATGCGGAGCCGAAAAAAGAGGGCGCAGAGAAAGCCCTGCCGGAGCTGACTGAAGGACAGACCCTTTCGGTTGCTGCGGCAATCGTCAAAGAAGGCAAAAGCAGTCCGCCTCAGCACTTTACGGAGGACACCCTATTGTCCGCGATGGAGACTGCCGGAAAAGATGATATGCCAGAGGATGCTGAGAGAAAAGGTCTGGGGACACCGGCCACCCGTGCCGGTATTTTGGAAAAGCTGGTATCTGCCGGTTTTCTGGAACGAAAAAAGAGCAGGAAAACGGTGCAGCTTCTCCCTTCCCACGATGCAGTTTCCCTGATCACCGTTCTGCCGGAACAACTGCAATCGCCGCTTCTGACTGCCGAGTGGGAGTACCGACTGGGCGAGATCGAGCGCGGGCAGCTTGCCCCGGAGGAGTTTTTGGACGGGATCAGCACCATGCTGAAAGATCTGGTGGGAACTTATCAGGTCATCAAAGGAACTGAGTACCTGTTCACTCCGCCCCGTGAGGTGGTGGGCAAATGCCCTCGCTGCGGCGGGGAAGTTGCAGAACTGCAAAAAGGTTTCTTCTGTCAGAATGATTCTTGCAGATTTGCAATCTGGAAAAACAACAAATGGTGGGCCGCCAAGAAAAAACAGCCGACCAAGGCTGTGGTGTCTGCACTGCTTAACGATGGCCGTGTCCGTGTGACGGGCCTATATTCGGAGAAAACCGGAAAGACCTACGATGCCGCTGTGGTTTTGGAGGACGATGGACAGTACGCCAACTTCAAGCTGGAATTTGACCAGCGGAAAGGAGGCAGCCGATGAAGCTCTCTTTAGTGGAACGGGAACCCATTCTCCTCTATAACCAGGCAGAACCAATGGCTGAGGTCTACACCCACGATCCCCGTCTGATGGAGAAGCTGGAACTGCTGGCAAAAAAGCACCCCGACCAGATCACCCGAAAGGACGCCCATAACTTTACCGTCCCCAAGCGGTGTGTATCACTCAGGGAACCATACAGCGCAGAACGCCGCAAAGCTGCCAGTGAGCGTGCGAAAGCTGCCGGATACCAGCCTCCTGTGAGAAAGTCCAGCAGTTAAAGGCACATGGCAGAGAATGTATTTGAAGCAGTCAAGCAGTCGGTCAGCACCAGAGATGCGGCAGCGTTTTATGGGATCGAGGTCAAACGAAATGGTATGGCCTGCTGTCCCTTTCACGATGATAAGAACCCCAGCATGAAGGTAGACCAGCGGTTCCACTGCTTTGGCTGCGGTGCAGATGGGGATGTGATCGACTTTACCGCAAAGCTCTTTGACCTCTCCCCAAAAGAAGCGGCGGAGAAACTGGCACAGGACTTTGGCCTGATCTATGACAGTCAGGCCCCTCCCCGTAGGAGATATGTCCGGCAGAAAACAGAGGCACAAAAGTTTCGGGAGGACCGGCAGCGGTGTTATCGCGTACTGTCCGATTACTACTATCTGCTGAAAAAATGGGAGGCCGACAATTCTCCCCGGACACCGGAGGAAGAACCGCACCCCCGTTTTGTGGAAGCAATCCAGAAGAAAACCTATGTAGAGTACCTGTTGGACCTTTTTCTTTATGAAAGTGAAGAAGAACAAAAGGCATGGATTGCAGAACACACAGCAGAAATCACACACTTGGAAAGGAGATTGAAAATCATGGCTGAGAACAAACCCACCAACCGAGAGCGGCTAAGGGAAATCACAGATGGCATCGAGCAGGGGATCAAAGAACTGTTTGAGAGTGAAAAGTATATGCGCTATCTGTCCGTCATGTCCCGCTTCCACCGCTATTCGGTAAACAACACCATGCTCATCTATATGCAGAAGCCGGACGCTACATTGGTAGCCGGATACAATAAGTGGAAAGACCAGTTTGAGCGTCATGTAAAAAAGGGCGAGCATGGCATTACCATCATTGCTCCCACACCGTATAAGAAGAAAATCGAGGAGCAGAAGCTGGACCCGGATACCAAGGCTCCGATTCTGGATAAAGACGGAAAGATCGTCACAGAGGAAAAAGAAATCGAGATCCCTATGTTCCGTCCGGTCAAGGTTTTTGATGTGAGCCAGACCGACGGGAAACCTTTGCCGGAGCTTGCTTCCTCCCTTTCCGGCAATGTGCCAAATTATGAGGCATTCATGGAGGCCCTGCGCCGCAGCGCACCGGTGCCAATCACTTTTGAAACAATGGCCGCCGATACGGACGGCTATTTTTCTGCCGATCATCAGAAAATCGCCATTCGTCAGGGCATGAGTGAGGTGCAGACGGTTTCGGCCACAGTACATGAGATTGCCCACAGCAAGCTCCATGACCCTAAAAAATATGAAATGCTACCGTCATGGAAGGTTGTGCTGGAGAGTGAAGGTGGAACCAAGCATGATTTCAAGCTGGATTTTGCCACAGAAAGAGAAGCTGAACAGTTTGCTTCTGATATGGATTGGCGCTATGTGGACGAAAATCAGTTTGAATGGCGTCTTGCAGTTGAGGAAGATCCAACCGCAGAAAAACAGGCAATCAAAAATCGCCACACGGAGGAAGTGGAGGCTGAAAGCATCTCCTATGCGGTCTGCAAGTATTTTGGCATCGAGACCGGAGAAAACAGCTTCGGCTATATTGCAAGCTGGAGCCAGGGCAAAGAGCTGAAAGAGCTGAGAGCCAGTTTGGAGACCATCAACAAGACCTCCGGCACTTTGATCTCCGACATTGAGCGCCACTATAAGGAAATCTGCAAAGAGCGTGGAATTGACCCTCATGCAAAGGCAGAGCCGGAACCCGCCCTGATAGAGCAGCCAGAAGATGCCGCTAAGGTATCTGATAGACAGCAGACCGGCGATCTGACCTACTATGTAGCAGAGTGCATGGAATTTTCAAACCTCGGAGAATACCACGATAACCTGTCTTTGGAGGAAGCAATCCGCATTTATCAGGAGATTCCGGCAGAACGAATGAACGGGATCAAGGGCATTGGTTTTGAGCTGAAAGACGGAAGCGACTATGAAGGACCTTTTCCGATTTTGACCGGCCAGACCATTGACCTGGACACCATCCAGGCAATCGACTATTACCGTGATAATCCTCTGGTGCAAAAAGCGGTAAAGGAACTGGCTGCGGCAATGCCAGAAATGGAAGTGCTGGGGGCGGACGCCAACCAGCAGGAGGCTTTGTTTCTGATTGACGATGCCACCTATCTTCATATCCAATCCTGTGACAGCGGATGGGACTATACCCTTTACGATGCCGCATCCATGAAAGAGCTGGATGGTGGTCAGCTGGATATGCCGGAGCTTTCCCGCAAAAATGCAGTTCTCCAGATTTGTGATGACAACAATCTGGACAGCACTTCGCTCAGACGCGCTCCCTTGTTTATGATTGAGACCTTGCAGGAAGCGGCCTATCAGCAAATGCAGGCAGAGACCAGTCAGATGATTGCTTCTTCCCAGTTGCCGGAGGCACAGGAGCAGGCACTGGATGAATACCCCATGCCTGATGAGCAGGTCTCCACACCGGATATGCAGGAATATGGCTACTCCTATGATGGGATGCTCCCTGTTACCAGAGAACGGGCGCTGGAACTGGATGCCGCCGGTTTGACCGTCTATGTGCTGCATGAGGACAATACGGAGAGCATGGTGTTTGATCCGCAGGAAATCATAGATCATGGCGGTCTTTTCGGTGTGGACCATGAGGAATGGGAGAAAAGCCCTCAGTTCCACGAAAAGGTCATGGAGCGTCAGGAACATCAGCAGGAACGCGAACAGGCATTTCTCTCCCAGAACAGAGATTGCTTTGCCATCTATCAGGTAAGTCGTGACGATCCGCAGAATGTGCGCTTTATGAATCTGGACTGGTTAAAGTCCCATAACATTTCCATAGACCGCAGCAATTATGATCTCATTTACACAGCTCCTCTGAGGGAGTCTGGCACTGTGCCGGAGCAACTGGAAAAACTCTATCAGCAATTCAATCTGGAAAAGCCCGTGGACTTTCACAGTCCCTCCATGAGTGTCAGCGACATCGTTGCGATCAAGCAGGATGGTAAGGTATCCTGTCATTACTGTGACAGTGTTGGTTTTACCCAGATCCCCGGATTCCTGCCGGAAAATCCGCTGAAAAATGCGGAAATGATGCTGGAGGACGATTACGGCATGATCGACGGTATCATCAACAATGGCGCAAAAGAACCCACGGTGGCAGAACTGGAACAGCAGACCCGAAGCGGTCAGCCCATTTCCCTGATGGAGTTGGCAGCCGCCACCCATCGGGAGGAACGGGAAAAGAAAAAGTCCGTCATGGAGCAGCTGAAAAGCCAGCCCAAGGCAGAACACAAAAAGACAGCGCCCAAAAAGAGTGCGGAAAGGGAGATTTGATATGGGAAACTTTACTTTTGAGGAAATGAACCTGATGTGCATTTACAATACCGGCAGCCGCACCGGGCTGATTGACAGTCTGCGTGAGATGCGCGGCGAGCTTTCGCCGGAGGAAACGGAGCTGAGAGAGTTGACCGACAGCGTCCTTACGAAGCTCTGTGCGATGACCGATGAGAAGTTTGCCGAACTGGAGCTGTACCCGGATTTTGACCAGTAAACAACATAACCGCAGGGATGGGGTGGCGATCTGCCACCCCGCCTTTTTACCCCAAAATTGAAAGGAGGACAGAACACTATGCCAACCAAAGCTGAACTATATGCGCAGATGGCGGACAAGGTGGCAACACAGCTCACGGGGAGCTGGCAGGAATGGGCAGGGTTTCTCACTACTGCTTCCCGCCTTTACAAGTACCCGTTCCATGAGCAGCTGATGATCTATGCCCAGCGACCGGACGCCACCGCCTGTGCGGAGTACGATTTGTGGAATGAAAAGATGGGACGTTATGTAAGGCGCGGTTCCAAGGGAATCGCTCTGGTGGATGATTCCGGGGACAGACCTCGCCTGCGTTATGTCTTTGACATTTCCGATACCGGAACCCGTGAACATTCCCGCACTCCCTGGCTGTGGCAGTTGGAGGAGCGACATCTGGATCCCGTGCAGGCCATGCTGGAGCGCACCTATGATGTTTCCGGTGATGATCTTGCCGGACAGCTCACGGAGGTAGCCGGAAAACTGGCCGAGGAATACTGGACGGAGCATCAGCAGGACTTCTTCTATATCGTTGACGGTTCCTTTTTGGAGGAATATGATGAGTATAACATCGGAGTGCAGTTCAAGGCAGCCGCCACCGTCAGCATCACTTACGCTTTGATGTCCCGCTGTGGACTGGAGCCGGAACGCTACTTCGACCACGAAGATTTCATGGCGATCTTTGATTTCAACACCCCATCCACCATCGGGGCGCTGGGAACAGCGGTCAGCCAGATCAACCAGCAGGTGCTGCGGCAGATCGGCGTTACCGTCCGAAATGCAGAGCGCGAAGCCAACCAAGAAAGGAGCAAGCAAGATGAACAATCCCATGAGCTATATCCAGAACGGAGACTATCTGATTCCCAACCTGAAGCTGAGCCAGCAGCGGTCGAAACCCCTGGGCAAGTACGGAAGGATGAGGAAAACCTATCTGAAGGAGCACCGTCCCATCCTCTACAACCAGATGTTGCTGAGCGAGAAGCTGTACCCGCACCTCATCGAGATCGACGAGACCGCCCAGAGCAGACTGGAACAGATGATGCCCCAGCTGGCGAAGGAAGCGGGAGCCACCGAGGAACTGAAAGCCAGCGATCCCATGAAGTGGGTGGGCCTGATGAACACCTGCAAAGCCCAGGCAGAGGAGATCCTGATGGCGGAGCTTATCAACAGCTGACCCTAAACCTGTTCCTCTCCGAAACGGAACAGATCCAATCCATAGATGAAGCAGAGAATGTAGCGCATACATCCTCTGCTTTTTCTTTTGCTCAAAATGATATTGACCATGTGCTGCGTTTGGGCGGCAATACAGACCGCCAGAGAGAGCGTGTGGTTGCTGCCTTTGAAAAGCAAAAAACCACCGCTGAGATTGCCGAGATACTGAAAACGCTGTACCACGGCGGCAACGGCCTTGGCAGTGTGAGCGCATGGTATGCCGAGGATGGTATCCATCTTTCCCACGGGAAGTCTGTCCGTTATGACAGGTCTGCCCAGGTCATTTCCTGGGAGAGCGCCGCAGAGCGTATCGGGGAGCTTTTGGAGAGCGGCCAGTTTGCCTCCAATGTGGAGCTTGCAGAAGCGGCAGGCTATGAACGCTCCCTTCTTGCAGAAAAGCTCTGGTATCTGTACCACGATTTCAGCGAGGAAGCCAGAGAAGCAGGATATTTGTCTTGCCTGTCAGAAATCAGAGGCAATGGGTTCCCGGAGGAGACCCGCCGCCTGACGGAGCAGTTGAATGACCCGGCTTTCCGCCAGACACTCAAGGAAGAATACGCCGCCTTCTGGACTGCCTATCAGCAGGACCGTGACCTGTTGCGCTTTCATTACCATAGGCCAAGGGAAATCTGGGAGAACCTGAAAGACCTTGACCTGCCCCGCAGGACTTTTTCTTCGGACCTTTCCCAAGTGCCAACCGTCCAGCATTTCATTACAGAGGATGAGATCGACACCGCCATGACCGGCGGCAGCAGTTTTGCCGGAGGAAAAGGCCGTATCTATGCGTTCTTCATGGAAAACCATACGGATAAGGAAAAAGTGAGATTCCTTAAAGACGAGTATGGCATTGGCGGACGCTCTCATGCCCTGTCCGGCGCAACACACAGCGGCGAAGATCACGATGGGAAAGGACTGCACTATAAAAAGCAGGACTGCCCGGATGTTCACTTGAACTGGGAAAAGGTTTCCAAGCGCATTACCTCACTTGTCCAGAAAGGCCGCTATCTTACCGAACAGGAACAAGCGCAGTATGACAAGATCCAGGCTGAAAAGGATCTGGCAGAAGAAGATGCCATTCAAGCCCAGCAGCCGGAGATAGAGGAAGAAACGCCAAAGCCTACCCTTCGGGAGCAGTTTGAGCAGTATAAGCCTGTGGTGACTGCCGCCATATCTGAGGATGTGGCATATCGAAATGCCTGCGGTCATTCCGACCGTGAAAATGCTGTCATCGAGGGCAATGCCGCTGTGCGCCGTGCGGTTCTTGGCTCTAAGGATATGGAGCTGATCCGCCTTTATTCGGATGTGCCGGAGTTCCGCCAGCGCCTGCACCGGGAAGTGATCGACGAAACCTATCCAAAGCTCCATGAGCTTCTGCGTCCTCTTTCTCAGGAGGATATTGACAGAGCTCTCTGTGTTTGGAACGGCAATATCGAGAGTAAACACGCTGTCGTCCGCTATATGAAAGACCATGCAAGAGAGAAGGATACCGCTGCATGGCTGGCTCAGGAATACGGTGGCAGCAACAGCCCGTTCGTTGTCCGTGCCGGAAGCCCGGAGGAAACACAGCTGCCCTGGCCGAAGGTACAGCGCAGGCTTGCCCAGCTGATTCAGGAGGACCGATTCTATACCGAAGAAGAACAGGATCGTTTTGACAATATCGACCCTATCGCCATCCGGGAAGCTCTGGAGGAAAGAGGGATCGTCAACGGACAGGTGGCAGACTCGGAAAAACTGGACAATGACCCGTTTATCCAGCAGGTGGTGTCGGATGTAGAGCAGATCGCAGCTGCCGAGACAGAGCAGCCTTCCGAAGTTTCCATTTCCGATGAGGAATATGATGCAGTTCGCCGCCCAACTCCGCAAAGAACATCCTATGACCCTGCTGCCCCGGTCTATGCCGTGGGCGATACCGTGTATATCGAGGATGACGCCTATCAGATCACCGAGGTGCGGGATGATACCGTGCAGCTTCTGCCCATCGGCATGGTATATCCCATCTACCGGGCAGAGCGCAAAGAACAGTTCGAGCAGCTGCTTCGGGCAGACCGCCGCAATGCTTACTATACCGAGTTTCTTCCCATTGACCCGGACAAGGCAGATCAGGATCTGCGGGATGTATTGGCCCATGGACTGATGGATGAAGCGGATAAACAGCAGCTTTCCACGCTGCTGCAATCCGGCAGGAGTAACAGCGAGATCGCCTACTGGTTGAGCAGAGCCTATTCCGGTGAGATCGAGACACTGAATCTGGAGACCGGCGATATTGCCGATTACCGTACCACGGCACAGGGCATAGAACTGGAAGTCATGGATGCAGAGGAAAAGCGTCTGGCTATGCTGTATTTCCGCTGGGATGAGGTTGCGCCTTTGCTGCGCGGACTGTACGCCCGTCAGCAGGACGGTTTGGGACAGGAACAGCCCCAACCGGCTACCGAATCCCCGACCTTCCATTCCGAGACCATGGCCGTCTATCCGGGCGATAAGAACAATCTGCCTTATGATGTGGTGGTGGAACGACTGCATATCGAGGAGCCGGAGCCACCAGCCCCTGTGACAGAGCCGGAGAAAACCTTTGAGGAAGTGCTGGACGAACACCCGGTTTCCATTCAGGTCAATGGCCAGTGGCAGACCTTTCCCAATGCCAAAGCTGCCGAGGAAGCCTCCTATGAGGAATACAAGGCTAACCTGCGTCGCAATGCAAAAAACTTCCGCATTACTGATGAGCATTTGGGCGAAGGCGGTCCGAAAGCCAAGTTCCAGGCAAATGTCAATGCGATTCGTTTGCTGAAAGAGCTGGAAGCTGCCGGACAGCAGGCAAGCCCCGAACAGCAGGAGGTTCTTTCTCGATATGTGGGCTGGGGCGGTCTCTCTGATGCGTTTGACCCGGAGAAACCGGTATGGGCTTTAGAGTATGCCCAGCTAAAAGAACTGCTGACCCCGGAGGAATATGCCGCCGCCAGAAGCTCTACCCTCAACGCGCACTACACCAGTCCCACGGTAATCCGGGCCATCTATGAAGCGGTGGACCGCATGGGTTTTGAGACCGGCAACATCCTGGAGCCGTCCTGCGGTGTGGGCAATTTCTTCGGTATGCTACCAGAAGAAATGCGAAACAGCCGTCTGTATGGCGTGGAGTTGGATTCCATCAGTGGACGGATTGCAAAGCAGCTCTACCCCAAGGCGGACATCACCGTGGCCGGGTTTGAGACCACCGACAGGCGAGATTTCTATGACCTTGCCATTGGTAATGTGCCTTTCGGCCAGTATCAGGTTCGAGATAAAGCCTATGACAAGCTGAATTTCAGCATCCACAACTACTTTTTTGCCAAAGCACTGGACCAGGTGCGTCCCGGCGGCGTGGTGGCCTTTGTCACCAGCCGCTATACGATGGACGCCAAGGATTCCACCGTGCGCCGGTATCTTGCTCAACGTGCCGAGCTGCTGGGAGCCATCCGTCTGCCCAATGACGCTTTCAAGAAAAACGCTGGTGCAGAGGTCGTTTCGGACATCATTTTCCTGCAAAAGCGTGACCGTCCGCTGGACATTGCACCAGAGTGGACCCAGACCGGACAGACGCAGGACGGCTTTGCCATCAACCGGTATTTTATCGACCACCCGGAAATGGTGCTGGGCCGACAGGAACCGGAAAGCACCGCCCATGGCATGGACTACACCGTGAATCCCATTGAGGGGCTGGAGCTTGCCGATCAGCTGCATGATGCCGTGAAGTACATTCGCGGCACTTACCAGGAGGCCGAGCTGCCGGAGCTGGGTGAGGGCGAAGCCATTGACACCTCCATTCCCGCCGACCCCAATGTGAAAAATTACTCCTACACCGTTGTGGACGGCACTGTGTATTTCCGTGAAAACAGCCGCATGGTGCGCCCTGACCTGAATACCACCGCCGAAGCTCGTGTAAAAGGGCTGGTGGGGCTGCGGGAATGTGTCCAGCAGCTCATTGATCTGCAAATGGACGCCGCCACACCGGACAGCGCCATCCAGGATAAACAGGCTGAACTGAACCGGCTCTATGACAGCTTTTCCGCAAAATATGGTCTTATCAATGACCGGGCGAACCGACTGGCCTTTGCCGATGATTCCAGCTACTATCTGCTCTGCGCGCTGGAAGTCATTGACGAGGACGGCAAGCTGGAACGCAAGGCGGATATGTTCACCAAGCGCACCATCAAGCCCCATCAGGCGGTGGCTGTGGTGGATACGGCAAGTGAAGCACTGGCGGTGTCCATCTCGGAAAAAGCCTGCGTGGATATGGACTATATGAGCCAGCTTACCGGAAAAACAAAAGAAGAACTGGCCGGAGAGCTGCAAGGCGTGATCTTCCGTGTACCGGGACAGTTGGAGAAAGACGGCACACCCCATTTTGTGACTGCTGATGAATACCTTTCCGGCAATGTACGCCGCAAACTGCGTCAGGCGCAGCGGGCGGCGCAGCAGGACCCTTCTTTTGCAGTCAATGTGGAAGCTCTTACCGCCGCCCAGCCCAAAGACCTGGATGCGTCGGAGATCGAGGTGCGCCTTGGTGCCACCTGGATCGACAAGGAATATATCCAGCAGTTTATGTACGAGACCTTCAACACCCCGTTTTATCTCCAGCGCAGTATCGAGGTCAACTATTCTTCCTTTACTGCTGAATGGCAGATCAAGGGGAAATCTTCCGTATCCTACAACGATGTGGCAGCTTATACCACCTATGGGACCAGCCGCGCCAATGCTTATAAGATTTTGGAGGACAGTCTGAACCTGAGGGATGTCCGTATCTATGACACCATAGAGGACGCAGACGGAAAAGAGCGCCGCGTGCTGAACGCCAAGGAGACCACCCTGGCGGCCCAAAAACAGCAAGCGATCCGGGAAGCCTTTAGGGACTGGATCTGGAGAGACCCGGAACGCCGCCAGACTTTGGTGCGCCAGTACAACGAAGAAATGAACTCTACCCGTCCCCGTGAGTATGATGGCAGCCATATCACTTTTGGGGGCATGAACCCGGCCATTACCCTGCGGGAACACCAGAAAAGCGCCATTGCCCATGTGCTGTATGGAGGAAATACCTTGTTGGCACATGAAGTAGGCGCAGGCAAAACTTTTGAAATGGTAGCTGCTTCGATGGAAGCCAAACGCCTGGGACTGTGCCAGAAATCTCTCTTTGTGGTTCCAAACCATCTGACCGAGCAGTGGGCGTCGGAGTTTCTGCGTCTCTATCCTTCCGCCAATATCTTAGTCACCACCAAAAAGGACTTTGAGACCCATAACCGAAAGAAGTTCTGTGCTCGTATTGCGACGGGTGATTATGATGCCATCATCATGGGACACAGTCAGTTTGAGCGTATCCCCATCAGCCGGGAGCGTCAGGAACGGCTTCTCTATGAACAGATCGACGAGATCACCGAGGGGATTGCAGAGGTACAGGCCAGTGGCGGCGAGCGTTTTACCGTCAAGCAGCTGGAGCGTACCAGAAAGTCTCTGGAAGCCAGACTGGAAAAGCTGCAAGCCGAAGGGCGAAAAGACGATGTGGTAACCTTCGAGCAGCTGGGTGTGGACCGTTTGTTTGTGGACGAGGCCCACAACTATAAAAATCTGTTTCTATACACAAAAATGCGGAATGTGGCTGGTCTTTCCACATCGGACGCGCAGAAATCCTCCGATATGTTTGCCAAGTGCCGCTATATGGATGAGATCACCGGAAACCGTGGCGTGATTTTTGCCACCGGCACCCCGGTCAGCAACTCCATGACCGAGCTTTACACCATGCAGCGTTATCTTCAGTATGAACGCCTGCAAGAACTGAACATGACCCACTTCGACTGCTGGGCTTCCCGATTTGGAGAGACCGTCACAGCTTTGGAGCTGGCACCGGAAGGCACCGGCTACCGGGCAAGAACGAGATTCAGCAAGTTCTTTAATCTGCCGGAGCTGATGAACCTGTTCAAAGAAGTGGCCGACATTAAGACTGCCGACCAGCTGAATCTGCCTACCCCGGAAGTGGAATACCACAACATCGTGGCGCAGCCCACCGAACATCAGCAGGAAATGGTCAAGGCTCTTTCGGAGCGCGCATCGCTGGTACACAGCGGAACCGTTGACCCGTCCCAGGACAATATGCTCAAGATTACCTCGGATGGCCGTAAGTTGGGGCTTGACCAGAGAATCGTCAACCAGATGCTGCCGGATGAACCTGGCACAAAGGTCAATCAGTGCGTGGACAACATCATGCATATCTGGCGGGACGGCGAAGCTGACAAGCTGACCCAGCTGGTGTTCTGCGACATTTCTACACCGCAGGCAAAAGCTCCTGTAAGCAAGGCAGCGAAAACGCTGGATAATCCACTGCTTCACGCATTGGAAGGCGCTGTGCCTCTGCCAGAGCAGGAACCGGTCTTTACGGTATATGACGATATTCGTCAGAAACTCATTGCTCAGGGGATGCCTGCCGACCAGATCGCTTTTATCCATGAAGCCAATACCGAAGTGCGGAAAAAGGAGCTGTTCTCTAAGGTCCGTACCGGTCAGGTTCGTGTCCTTTTGGGAAGCACCGCCAAGATGGGTGCAGGCACCAATGTGCAGGACCGTCTGGTGGCACTTCATGACTTGGACTGTCCGTGGAGACCGGGAGACCTTGCCCAGCGCAAGGGCCGTATCGAGCGTCAGGGTAACCAGAATCCTCTTGTCCATGTGTACCGCTATGTGACCGAAGGAACCTTTGACGCATACCTCTGGCAGACGGTGGAGAATAAGCAAAAATTCATCAGTCAGATCATGACTTCTAAATCGCCGGTGCGTTCCTGCGATGATGTGGACGAAACGGCGCTTTCCTTTGCCGAGATCAAAGCCCTGTGCGCCGGAGATCCCCGCATCAAGGAGCGTATGGATTTGGATGTGGAGGTATCCCGCCTGAAGCTGATGAAAGCCGACCACCAGAGCAAGCAGTATCGTCTGGAGGACCAGCTGCTCAAATACTTCCCGGAGGAGATTGAAAAGCACAAAGGCTTTATTAAGGGCTTTGAATCCGATCTGGAGGTTTTGGCAGCGCACCCGCACCCGGAGGACGGTTTTGCTGGTATGGAAATCCGCGGCGATCTGCTGACCGATAAGGAGAACACCGGTGCAGCCCTTTTGGATGCCTGCAAGGAGGTCAAAACCTCCGAACCGGTGCAGATCGGCAGCTACCGTGGCTATGCCATATCCGTGGAATTTTCCGCATGGAAACAGGAGTATACGCTCCTGCTGAAAGGACAGATGACCCACCGGGCAACCCTTGGTACAGACCCTCGCGGAAATCTTACCCGTATCGACAATGCCCTCGCCCAGATGCCCCAGCGCCTGGAGGCGGCAAAGGCCCAGCTGGATAACCTCTATCAGCAGCAGGCTGCCGCAAAGGAGGAAGTCGGAAAGTCATTCCTTTATGAAGAAGAACTGCGAAGCAAAAATGCCCGTCTGGTGGAGCTGGATACTTTGCTCAACATCGACGGAAAGGGTCATGCCCAGCCGGAAACTGTGGTTGCCAAGAGTGCGCGGCCCTCGGTGCTGGACAGCCTGAAGCGTCCGGCGACGCCCCGCAGTACAGACAAGAAACCAAAACAGCATGAGGAGGTGCGATAACATGAATACCAATAATCTGAATACGGCCCTTTATGAAAAGATGGCCACTGAGCAGGAAAAATATAGGGACTGGTTGAAAAGCCAGCCCCCGGAAGAAATCCTGCACCACACCTATGAATATACTGTCCGTGAGGATATTGTGATGGCGATGGAGGAGCTGGAACTGACCGACGCACAGGCCCAGGCGCTTTTGGAATCTCCCTCGCCGCTGGCGGATGTGTACCGTTATTTTGAAAAGCTGGAGACCGGCTACATGGATGTGATCCGGGACAGCATTGAAAACCGTGCCGATGATGTGTGCAAGGCGCAGGAAGAATTACGAACTGCCCCTCTCTACCCTCATTCTGCCGCCTATGCGTCCGAGCATGGAGAGATGGCACAATATAACCGTTCGTATCAGGCGAACAGCGCCTGCAAAGAAGCCATTGAGCAGACCATCAGCGCCCACTATGCAGAGAACCGGCTGGATACGGAGGCGGCGGTCAAAGATGTGCTGGAAAAGTTCGGGACGGAACGGGTACAGTTCATTCTTGCAAACACCATCCAGCACAAGAACCATGACGGGCGTATCTCTCAGGACAATAAAGCCTGGGCAAAAACCATTCCCATGCCGGAGGACAGCGGCGCTTCCCGCCACTGCGCCTATCTGGTTGTGGATGGGGTCAATCCCGGTCTGACCGACCTGTTTACCAGGCAGGCCAGAAAAACCATGCAGGAACAGCAGAAAAGTTCTGTCCTGCAAAAGCTCAAACAGGAACCGCCTGCCCATAAGCCTGCCGCCCCGAAGAAACAGGAGCCGGAGCGATGAGCAGCCCCAAGCGCAAGCGGGATGTGCCGGTTCTGTTTTGGGTATCCGCTGATGAAATGGAGTTGATTCAGCAGAAAATGGCACAGTTTGGGACAAAAAACCTGAGCGCCTATCTGCGGAAAATGGCTGTGGACGGCTATGTGGTGCAGCTGGATTTGCCGGAACTGAAAGAACTGGTATCCCTGCTGCGCCGGAGCAGCAACAACTTAAACCAGCTGACCCGCAAGGTGCATGAGACCGGGCGGATTTATGATGTCGATTTGGAGGATATATCCCAGCGGCAGGAACAGTTATGGGACGGAGTTAAAGAGATACTGACACAACTCTCCAAACTTTCGTAACCGGGACAAATACCCCATCTGCGGAGGGAGAAACGGCATTTCTTCGCCGCACCTTCCTCCGCTTTTTCTTTTTGTCTGTATCCTTGTCTTTTGACTGTCCGTACCGGATAATATGAGTAGAATAAGAAGCGTAGTAAAGGAGTGAAAACAGATGCTGACCTTTGAAAAGGTGCTGGAGATTTTTGCGGATTACCTGACCGCAGACGAGACCATAGAAGTTTATATCAGCCGCCATGGATGTGTAAGAGTTGAATTTGACCAAGATTTTCACTATTGCTCTGGCGAGGTGTGCCATACTCCCAAGGAACTGTTCGACCTCTTAGCCGATGATTACCGGACTTATCTGGAGATTGAACTGACCAAAGGAAAATGGGAAGTGACGGAAGATGATGAGAGAGAAGCGGATGCCCTGTGCAAACGGCATCTGGAGCGTTGGAAGGAGGAACAGGAATGAAGATTTTGAAATGTCTGCTGATGATCGTAACTGCACCAGTCGTTTTGGTGTTGACGCTTTTTGTCTGGTTCTGCACGGGTCTGATCTACATATCCGGTCTGGTGCTTGGTCTACTAAGCACGGTAATTGCTCTGCTTGGCGTGGCTGTGCTGATTACCTATTCCCCGCAGAATGGTGCAATTTTGCTGGTTATGGCATTCTTGATTAGCCCGATGGGGCTGCCGCTGGCTGCGATCTGGCTGCTGGGCAAGGTACAGAGTTTGAAATTTGCGATCCAGGATTGGGTGTATGGGTAAATGATGTGAATATAATTTGGAATGAAAAGAAGCAGGACAATGGGAGATGAGACCCAATGCCCTGCTTCTCTGTTTATTCGGAACGAACTGTAATATATTTTTGATGTTTACTTTTCGGTTTATCGGGAAGTGTCATTTTGAGTGTTCCATTGTTCAATAGCGGACGCAGATATTTTTGTGTAAAGTTTTTTGTGTTTTTGTATCCACAGTGTTCTGCGATTTCTAATTTTGAATGTGGTTCTATGCAAAATGCAAGGATTTTATCATGGGTTGCATCATGGGTTGCGTCATAGGTCTTATCATGGGTCGTTTCTATGATAGAAGGACCATGATGGTAATTTACATTTTTCAAGATGACTCTGAAATCTGTCGCTGTTGAGGAAAATTCGGGCTTATATGCCTCTGTGTATCCAGGCAGCTTTTCAGTTTCACTGACGATTTTGCGCAGACCACTTCCACGGCGTTCCATGTACTTCATGCGGTGGAACAGATCAGCGATCACAGGGTTTCGTCGCATCGAACGAATACTGTAAATATCGTATTCCTGAATTGAGCCGCCGCCAAACATACCGCCCGGAGATGTGATTTCCACCCGATCATCAAACATATCAATGTGGACTTCGCTGCCAAGCACAATATAATCACGATGGATGAGAGCGTTGACAAGAGCCTCTGTTACAGCTCGTTCAGCATAATCCGGCTTGTCTACCCGATACTGAGCTTCTTTGACAAAACGGACTTTGGAATTATTGCGAATAAATTCACTGCCGCTTTTCAGTAAATAAATCAAATTCCCCTCGTATTCCTTATCGTCCAGCGCATCATCAAAGATAGAGCCTTTTTCCAAGCCATTCCACCGGGTACAGAACATACGGGAGTTATAAACTGTGTGCTGATCGGTCATGAGCTTTCCAGCATTGGTCAGGAACCCATTTTTGTCAGCCAAACCGAATGAGACATAATCGGATGGCTCGAAGCGGAGGCCGGTTCGTTCCAGATAGGTTGCCTCCAGGAGTGTGAAGCTGTAATCCTTTTTCACAGCTTCTGTTGTTAAGGTGTCAAAGGACTGATTGGTTCCCTTTAAGATCAGTTCATTCACAATGTAATCCGGTGCAATTACGCTTTCATTTCCAACACGGATGTATGCTTCCATTACTCCGTCTGCCTTGTAATAGTATGGGGTGCTGCGGCCAGGAGAAACCTCCAGAGCCAACAGGTTTTTACCATCTTCCTGCAATGGCTTTAAGATAAACTGCGGTAATGGTGTGATACGTTCTTTGATTAAGCGGCTGATCGCTTCAGCATCCTTTTGAACATCGGGCAAGCCGATAGGCTCCCGGTCATCGGAGACTCCGAAAAACAGAGTGCCGCCAATTCCATTGGAAAAGGCACTGACACTTTTTAACCAGCTTTTTGGCTTTTTTATTTCGAGAGCAACTTTGAAATCACATTCGGTTGCTTCAGCAATGAGCTGTTCTATCATAAAATCCCTCCTTTGAGGTATTGGTAGTTTCTTTATATTATACCCATAAGGAGAGTTTATTTCAACGATAGGCACAAAGAGTTCAGAGAAAATATTTTGAGAGGAGGGCTTTTTATGGCAACTACAAGAATCATGCCACTTCATGTCGGCAAAGGCCGCACAGAGAGTCGGGCGATCAGTGACATCATCGACTATGTAGCAAACCCAAAGAAAACAGATAACGGCAAGCTCATTACCGGCTATGCGTGTGACAGCCGGACTGCAGATGCGGAGTTCCTTCTGGCAAAGCGGCAGTACATTGCCGCTACCGGACGAGTGCGTGGCGCGGATGATGTGATTGCCTATCATGTGCGCCAGTCCTTCCGCCCCGGTGAGATTACCCCGGAAGAAGCCAACCGGCTGGGCGTAGAATTTGCAAAGCGTTTTACTAAAGGCAATCATGCCTTTGTAGTCTGCACTCACATAGACAAGTCGCACATTCATAATCACATTATCTGGTCATCGGTCAGCTTAGAATATGACCGGAAATTCCGAAACTTTTGGGGCAGCACCAAGGCGGTTCGCCGGTTAAGTGATACCATCTGCATTGAAAACGGACTGTCCATTGTAGAAAATCCGAAACTTCACGGAAAAAGCTATAACAAGTGGCTGGGAGATCAGGCAAAGCCCTCTCACCGAGAGCTGCTTCGTGTGGCAATTGACAACGCATTATCACAAAGTCCTGCTGACTTTGAAGAACTGCTGAAACTGTTGCAAGAGTATGGTTGTGAAGTCTCAAAGCGCGGAAAATCGTATCGACTGAAGCTCTCTGGTTGGGAGAAAGCCGCCCGCATGGACAGTCTGGGCGAAGGATATGGATTGGAAGATTTGCGGGCAGTTCTCTTAGGGAAGAAAGCACATACCCCGCGAAAGAAAACAGTCACACAGGCAGAGCCGCCGAAGGTCAATCTGCTGGTGGACATTCAGGCAAAATTGCAGGCTGGAAAAGGTGCTGGCTATGCTCGATGGGCTAAAGTTTTTAATCTGAAACAAATGGCGCAGACCATGAATTACCTGTCAGAGAACAATCTGCTGGAGTATGCGGTTTTGGAAGAAAAGGCTGCGGCTGCCACGGCACATCACAATGCTCTTTCGGCGCAGATCAAAGCGGCTGAAAAGCGCATGGCAGAGATCGCTGTTCTGCGTACTCACATCGTAAATTATGCCAAGACCCGCGAGACCTATGTGGCATACCGCAAGGCGGGTTATTCTCGAAAATTTCGGGAGGAACATGAGGAAGAAATCCTGCTCCATCAGGCGGCAAAAAATGCCTTTGACGAGATGGGTGTGAAGAAGCTGCCCAAGGTTAAGGACTTGCAAGCTGAGTATTCCAAACTGCTGGAGGAAAAGAAGAAAACCTATGCCGAGTACCGGCGCTCCCGTGAAGAAATGCGGGAGCTTTTAACGGCAAAGGCAAATGTAGATCGAGTGCTGAAAATGGAGGTAGAACAGGATGTTGAAAAAGAAAAAGACCACGGCCAGCGGTAAGCTGGTTCTGGTCAAAAGCGTTCGCAGAACGCGCAGCCACAGAATGAAATTCTGTGTTCAAAGGGGCTTGGGGCGCTGCCCTCAACAAGCAAGCGGAGAGGAAAATCACGGAGGGATTTTCTCCTCTGCGGGCCTGTGTGTATTAACACAGGCATTGCTTGCCTCTTTCTTTGCAGAAATGAAAGGAGCCAGTGAGGAAACAGTCAAATTTCACTCACCGGCTCAATTCGTTTCAAATTTCTCGGATAATTCTGTTAGTTCTTTCGCAGTCTCCTGTGTATGGTGCAAGAGGGTTTCACGCATTTCTGACGGACAGCTACAATAAAGCATCTTCATCTGATTGGCTCCCTCATCTTCTGGAGAAACATTTGGATTGATCAGAGTGTCCAGAGAGAGCGGAAGCACTTTTGCCAATGCCTTCAAAATCAAATAGGACGGATTTATTTGTCCCTTTTCAATGCTGGCAATCTGCTTGACAGATACATGGCTCAGATCCGCAAGATCCTGTTGCGTCAGGTCTTTTTTCTTTCGGGCTTCCCGCATTTTTTGCCCCAAAGCGGTCAAATCATCAATCGGCATAATCACTCACCTCAAATATATTCTATCGTGCCGATTTGCACAAAGGAATAACCTTATTATGCCGGTCGATAGGAATGATTATACTGATTTTTGGTAGAACGAGAACCAAAGACTATTTTTAATATTTGTTTTTCAAGTATAATTACAGTATAATAAATGACCCATCTGAATTTAGAGAGGATTTTCAAAATTCGCAATAATTATTAAAACAATCTTTTTTTATTTTGTTATTATGCTTGATGGAAAGGAGGGAACATAAATGGGCAATCAATCAGTTATCAGCATAGAGGCAGTCATTGACTATATCGAAAGTCATCTTGACGGAAAGCTGGAATTAGAAACGGTTGCGGAGGCTGTTCACTATTCAAAATATCACTTACACCGACTATTTACCGAAACCGTAGGAATGACGATTCATGATTATGTGCAACGCCGCCAGCTTACAGAGGCGGCAAAGCTTCTGGTCTTTTCGGATAAACCTATTATAGAAATTGCTTTTATCTGCGGATACGAGAGCCAGCAATCGTTTTCATTAGCTTTTAAGGCCATGTATAAATCGCCACCTGCGGAGTATCGTGAAGAACGGAGCTTTTATCCTTTGCAGTTGCGGTTCATTTTACATCGAAGAACGACGGCTATGGAATTTACAATACAGGATATTCGGCTAGCAGAAAAGAAAGATATTGTCGATTGGATGAACTTAATGCGGCTTGTTATTGATGGGTATCCTGTAATGGATGAAGATGACTATTTAGCTAAACTGGAAGAAAGTATTGACGAAAAGCGTGCGCTTGTGCTAAGGGAGGGAGATATTCTCATTGGAGCTATGGCATTTACCTATTCTCCAGGCAGTATAGAATTTCTTGGCGTACATCCGCAATATCGAAATCGCGGACTTCAAAAGTTATTCTTGGATGCCTTATTGGAAACATATCTTCCAGGGCAGGAAATCAGCACAACAACCTTTCGAGAACAGGACAAGGCCGATACAGGGCATCGAGATATGCTATTGCAACTTGGTTTTGCCGAAAAAGAATTGCTGACAGAGTTTGGCTATCCCACGCAGCGCTTTGTGCTCCCTCCTAAAAAACAGGAGGATATACAACATGGATGACACGCAACGCACCGGCTGGCAGAAAAGAATACTCCTTTTCTTAACCAGTCAATGTATCACACTCTTTGGCTCTACGCTTGTTCAAATGGCGCTCGTTTGGTATGCAACCATGCAGACATCCAGCGGCGTGTGGGTGGCTGCATTTACAGTCTGTTCCTATCTGCCGCAATTTCTCATTTCATTTATAGGCGGCGTATGGGCAGACCGATACCACAGAAAAAAATTGATTATAGGCGCAGATCTGCTGATTGCATTTGTCACTTTCGTAATGGTATTGGCAATTCCGCATATTTCATCGGAGCCTGCTTTGCTCGACGGTTTGCTTGTTATGTCGGTCATACGATCCTTGGGGGCAGGAATACAAACTCCAGCGGTCAATGCCGTTATCCCACAGCTTGTCCCAGAAGATCAGCTTATGCGGTACAACGGCATCAATGCAACAATGCAGTCTATTGTTAATTTTGCGGCTCCAGCGGCGGCAGGTGCAGTTTTTGCAATCAGCACATTGAGAACGACGCTTATGATAGACATTGTAACGGCGATCTTGGGAACGGGCCTATTGTCCTGCTTGGCACTTCCGAAACAAAATACTTCCATTGAGAAGGCCAGCGTCTTTTCTGACATGAAAATTGGCGTCAAATACGCTTTTGCAGACAAACTAATTGGAAAGCTTTTAATCATCTACGGACTATTCACTTTCTTTTGTGTTCCAGCAGGCTATCTTGCAGGACTTCTTGTTCGGCGGGTATTCGGTGATACTTACTGGTATCTTACCGCAGTAGAAGTAGTCGGGGTTGCAGGCATGATGGCAGGCGGCGTTGTTATGAGCACCTGGGGAGGATTTAAGAGCCGGGGGAAAACTCTGTCAGTCGGACTTTTGGCGTTTGGTTCCTTTGCAATCGGAATGGGCCTCTCACAGAATTTTATTCTCTATCTTAGCTTGATGGTATTTTACGGAGTTGCATTGACAATGGTGCAAACGGCAATTACCACTATGTTACAAGAAAAAACGGACACCTCTATGCAGGGGCGTGTATTTGGATTACTTGGAACGATGTATGCTGGCTTTTTACCGATTGGTATGGTTATGTTTGGCCCTTTGGCTGATATTCTTCCCTTGCAGTGGATTATGATTGGATCAGGTATAGCCCTTATTGTAATTGCAGGTATAGCTTATTATAGTCGGGAACTCAAAACAATCTAAAAGAAAAAAGTCGCCCAACGGGAATAAAAAAACCGTTGTTTCGGCGGCTGGGTATTTATGCGCCAAAACAAAATACAGTGGCCTTACGGCGGTTTTGAAATAACATATTTCAGAGCCGCCGTTTCTTTTTCGACGATGCTCATGCGATCAGGAGGGCGGTATTATAGGAGGATACCGCCATGTCAATTTTCGTCATTCACAATAGCCATGAGTTACACTAACTAAAAAAAGCCTTGCCCCTCCTCCGGGGAGGTATGACTACCTATCGGCATTATCATTCCAACTAAAACAGAAGAATCATAGTCATTTTTGTTGCGCCAGTTTCCCATTGCGGGGAGCTGGCGCTTTTTATTGTCGATTTTTCGGGAAAGCTCCCGAAGTATGTCGATGCCGATCCCCGCCTCCTTTCGATTCACTCGTCAATCGCCCGTGAATCGAAATGGAGGTACATAATGAAGAAAGTCAATCTTAGGGACTTATATCCCGATGTTTACAAAAATGATCACTTTGTAGAAGTAACAGAAGATGTGCTGGAGACGATCCAAGCTGCTGAGCGTGCAGAAGCTGCCTATGACCGGAGGATGTATCGCTATAAGGCGCATTACTCCCTGGACTGCGACAACGGCATTGAGAATGCGATCCGGCTGAAGCCCCAGACACCGGAAACGCTTCTGGAAGAAAAGCAGCTGCGGGAGCAGCTCTATGCCGCTGTAATGGCTCTGCCAGAGAAGCAGGCTAAGCGAATCTATGCCCGGTATTACCTGGGTATGCGCGTGAGTGAGATCGCCGCAGCGGAAGGTGTAGACCCAAGCCGTGTCCGTGACAGCATCCGGCGCGGTCTGAAACAGCTGGCAAAGTATTTTTAGGATAGAATAACAAAGGGCGCAAGGTCTCAAAGTGCTTCTGGCACAGGGCCTTGCGCCCCATCTACGCACTTGTATTCTTCGAGCAAATGAAATATAATAGAGAGGATTGTCGGAGGTATGGATATGGATTATATGACGCTCAGAGAGGCAAGTGAAAAATGGGGCATTTCCACCCGTCAGATAAACTATTATTGCACGGAGGATCGTATCCCTGGTGCTGTAAAAATGGCTGGTGTCTGGCTGTTGCCAAAAGATGCGGAAAAGCCACAAGACGGAAGATATAAGAAGCGAGAAGGTGATAAGCAATGAGGATTTTAGTCATAGAAGATGATCTGGCCTTAAGCGCCGGATTATGTTTTGAATTGGATAGTAACGGCTATCTGACGGTGGCAGCATATAACTGCCGGAAAGCCAGACAGCTTTTGCAGGAGGATCAATTTGACCTTGCAATCATGGATGTGAATCTTCCGGATGGCAACGGCTTTGATCTTTGCCGGGAAGTGAAAGCAATCAAACCGGAACTTCCCGTGATTTTTTTGACGGCAAATGATTTAGAGCAAGATGTGCTGAACGGATTTGATCTGGGTGCAGAGGACTATATTACAAAGCCGTTCAATATGCAGATTTTTTTGCGGCGGGTAGAGGTCGCCCTCCGGCGAGGAAGCAAGGTTCCAGCGCCCCCTGCGGACCGTTGGACTGACGGTTTTCTTCTGCTTGATTTTGGCGCGCTTACTGCCGTGCGGGGCGGCGAAAAGCTGTCGATCACGCCCAACGAATATAAGCTGCTGAAAGCACTGACAGAGAATGCAGGTAACATCATTACCCGTCAGCTTTTACTGGAACGGCTGTGGGATTGTGATGGGAATTTCATTGATGACCACACACTTACTGTGACGATGAATCGGCTTCGGGCGAAGATTGAGAATGACGATCATACCTATATCAAGACCATCCGGGGGATGGGGTATATCTGGACGGGAGGTAAACAATGAAGAAGCACGCAAAAACTTTGAAGATTTTGATGTTTTTGGCTGCTGCGGTGCTTTTTTCTTTGCTGTGCTGGCTGTTGTGGGCATTTGTTCCCCGTTCCAGTGTTCGTTACAGCCTGTTGGCTGTGACAGGTGGCATTTTTGTATTAGCCGGTCTGTGGATATGGTTTCAGCAGAGACAGATCTTTCACTTTGCAGACGAAATATGTGATACACTGGATGCCTTGATTTCTGGGAGACAGCCGGAAGTGGAGCGGCCTTATGAGGATAGCGTAACAGCCAAGGTACAGGGAAAACTCCTGCAATACTATGACATTATGAACGAGGGCAAAGTACAGAGCCAGCGGGATAAGCAGACCATTCAGGAGCTGGTCAGTGATATTTCGCATCAAGTGAAAACACCGATTGCCAATATTCAGATGTTTACCGGTATCCTCCAGCAACATCAGCTGACGGAGGAAAAGCGGGCGGAGTTTCTGGAAACCATGGCGTCACAGATCAATAAATTGGATTTTCTGATGCAGTCTTTAATTAAAATGTCTCGGCTGGAAACCGGAACTTTTGTCCTGCACATGGAAGAAGTGCCTCTGGATAAGACTATTGCGCAGGCAATCAGCAGCGTATGGGCGAAAGCAGATCGAAAAAATATCCAGTTGTCGGTGGACTGCGCACCATCGGTCACTGTGCAGCATGACCCCAAGTGGACAGCGGAGGCCCTGGGCAATATCCTGGACAACGGGGTAAAATACACCCCGGAAGGCGGTAGCATTTCTGTATCTGTTCGCCCGTGGCAATTCTATACGCGAATTGATATTTCCGATACCGGTATTGGTATCCATGAGGAGCATTATCACGATGTTTTTCAGCGGTTTTATCGGGCGCAGGAAACAGCTGCTGAGGAAGGTGTTGGACTTGGGCTGTATCTTGCCAACGGAATCATTACGCGGCAGAAAGGCTATATCAGCGTAAAATCAAATTACGGAGAAGGAACTACCTTCTCTGTCTATTTGCTGAGTTGAGCAAATAGCGTATATGAAAAAGGGAGAAAGGAAGTATGAAACTATGGAAATTGTAACTGTACATCAAGTCAAGAAATACTTTGGAAAGGGAGAGGCACAAGTCAAAGCCTTGGATGGGATCGACCTTTCCATTGAGAAAGGCAAGTTTACCGCCATTATCGGTGCATCCGGCTCCGGCAAAACCACTTTGTTGAACATGATCGGCGGGCTGGATACCCCTGATGCGGGGGAAGTGATCGTAGATGGTGTAAATCTGTCCGGCTTGAAGGAAAAAGAGCTGGCTGTGTTTCGCCGCAATAAAGTGGGTTTTGTGTATCAGAATTTTAATCTGATTCCAACACTGACCGTAAAAGAAAACATTCTGTTTCCCCTTAGTCTGGCTGGCAGTACACCGGATCAGCGTTTCTTTGTGGATGTGGTGCAACAGCTTCGGCTGGAGGAACGGCTGAATGCCTATCCCCATGAGCTTTCCGGTGGCGGGCAGCAGCGGGTAGCGATTGCCAGGGCGCTAATTGCTAAGCCAGCCATTATTCTTGCCGACGAACCTACTGGAAACCTGGATGTAAAAAGTGGACAAAATGTGTTAGGACTGTTGAAAATGTCCGTAGAGACCTATCACCAGACACTTATTATGATCACCCACAACCTTGAGATCGCACAGATGGCTGACCGTGTGCTTCGCATGGAAGATGGCCGCCTGAAGGCGTAAGGAGGTTGTCATGCTTGCAAATAATAATCTAAAAATATGTCACACGCTTGCGTGGCGAGATTTCAAATTTCACAAAGCAAAAAATTTACTGTTGGCTTTTGCTGTGGTTTTGATTACAGGACTGTATGCCTTCACTTTTCTTCTGGGAAGCTCAGTAGAAAATGCGTTTCTGCTCAATTATGAGTACCGATATGGCTCAACCAGTCACATCCTCTACCATGGCTTGACTGCACATCAGGCAGATAAATTAGCGCAGCATCCTAATGTGAAAAGTACGGTCCGGATCAGCGCTTTGGGGCAGCTCTCTGATGAGACGATGGGTGTTCGCAGTGTTAAGCTGGCGGTGACCGATCAGAACTATGCCGAGAGCATCCTCTCTGTTCCGACAACGGGGCGTTTGCCGGAGAAACCGGAAGAAATCGCTCTGGATGAGTTTACTATGGACTCTCTGGGGGTTCTTCACGAGCTAGGTGCCCCGGTGTCTATTCAATGGACCGATAGCAAGGGAGAACAGCACAATACTGACTTTACCCTCTGCGGATGGTGGGCAAGTCCCACAAACTTCACAGAAGCTTGTGCCTGGGTGACAGCGGAATGTGCTGCCGGACTTCTGCCCGGATACCCGGATACGGCATCTGTCACGATGGGCGTCGATCTCCATCAGCCAAAGGAATTGGAACAGCAGGCGCAGCAGATCATGGCCGATCAGGGCGTAAATCAGGTTGCCTACACCACCAATCTGGCGTATAACGAAGCCAGGATGGAAATGGCTAGTAAACAGGCAACACCATTCTACATCCCTGCATTGGTTGTGCTTTTGTGCGGCTTTTTGATGATTTATAGTATTATTCATGTGGCCATGGATCAGGATACCCATTTTTTTGCGGGTCTGAAAACTTTGGGAATGACACCGCGGCAGATCAGATGGGTTCTGTTGGAAAAAGCCGCTCTGCTCTCTATTTTTGGTCTGCTCCCTGGCTGGTTGATGGGATTTGGTATCCACTATCTCGTTACACCGCGAATTGTAACCGGTATGGAGCAAAATCCGGCAATTTACTTCCTATCCTGGGAGCCGTTTGCTTTGGCAGCAATCAGTACCTTCGGAACAGTTTTACTGGCGTACTTTTTGCCTGCTGCTCGGACAGGTGGAATGATGCCAACACAGATGTTGCGAGATTTGGATAAACATATGCCGAAGGGACGGGGGCGCAGCAATACAGGGCAAGTCAGCATTTTTCGTCTGGCCCTTCGTTCCCTGCGGAGAAATAAAGGGCGTACAATTCTTTCATTGCTATCTTTACTGTTCTCCTTGCTGTTGCTCTGTTCTACCTGGATTCGTTACACCAGCTACGACGAGGGACTGTACTTAAACGAGATGTCTCCGTGGGACTACACCATTGAGGACGGCTCTGCGGCTACCATCGTACAGCGGTATAACCCCAATAACCGGGCCATCACGGACCAGATCGTCAATGATCTTCGTGAACGCAGTGAAGTTTTGGAGGTAAGCGTCCTGAAATCCAAGGAAGTGGAGCTGACGGCCTCTGACGAGCTGCGCCAGAGGATCGTGGACTTTTACAACGAACCTTATGACGAGACTATGACCCGCAGAGAAAGTCAGGCTGCTTATCCCGATTGGTGTGCCGGTTTGGACCGTCTGGAACAGACGGGTAACTATTATGGCATCGTTATTGCGCTGGAGGACGCCTACCTGCGGTATGTGCTGGATAACTATCCGGCCACCAGCGGTGATTTTGATGCTGAACAGTTTGCTACTGGACAGTATGTTGTGGCCGGAGGTGCTTATGCGGAGGGTGTGTCCTCCCCTGCTGCCGGAGAAACGGTGGAGCTTGGTGGAGAGCAGCTTCCTGTGCTGGCTTCGGTTATGGGGGACACTTCGTTTTTAAGCGGAAGTAACAGTTCGGAGTCCATCTTTCATCTGATCTATTTTGTGCCACTGTCCTTATTTGACCGGCTGTTCCCTGATGAGGGTATCCGTCAGCTGGCAGTTAATATTGACCATAGTGGGCAGGAGGAATTTGAACACTATCTCAGCAAGTATAAGCAGGGGCTGAACCGCGGGATCAATGTTTGGATGCGTAGCGACTATCAGGAAGCGTTTCAAAACGCCAGGTTGAATGAATGCCTGCCGAGGCTGATCGTAGGGATTGTGTTGATGATCATTGGTCTGCTGAATTTTGCCAATATGTTGGTGACAAAGACGATGGTTCGGAAAAAAGAATTTGCGGTTTATCAGAGTCTTGGGATGACAAACAGACAGTTACAATGGCTCTTGTTGACAGAGGGCTTGCTTCATGCGGCTCTTTTGACAGTGATCTTGCTGCCAGTAACCTTCCTGGTGACCTGGTTTGGGATGCCGGTAGTTTTTTCACAGCTTAACACTTGGTGTATGACCTATCACTATGCGCTGGCTCCTCTATGGTTAGCCCTGCCTCTTATGCTGTTGTTGGCAGTGGCAGTCCCCCTGATGTGCTGCCGTTTTATCGAAAAAGGAAGCATTACAGAGCGTTTGCGGATTGTTGAGTGAGTTATTGAAACTATATAGTAAGGCGGCTTCGCTTGCAAAGGCGGAGCCGCCTTTTTTCAAAAGGTACAAAACTGTACCTTTGTTGTACCTTTCCTGTGACATTAAACTGGTAGAATATAGTCAGAAAAGGGAAACGGATTCCCGGTCACAAGGAGGAAATACTTATGGAAGCAATTTTGAAGGCTACCGGCCTTAAAAAATATTACGGTAAGGGTGAAGCTTTGGTCAAGGCACTAGATGGTATAGATCTGGAGATTGAGCGTGGTAAGTTTACTGCGATCATTGGAACCTCTGGATCGGGAAAATCTACGCTGCTGAATATGCTTGGTGGACTGGATACTCCCAGCGAGGGCAGTATTCAAATTGGAAATACGGAACTGGCAAAGCTGAATAGCGAACAGGCTACCATTTTCCGGCGCAATCATATCGGTTTCATTTTTCAGAATTACAACCTGGTGCCGGTACTCAGTGTTTGGGAAAACATTGTTTTCCCTATCTCTCTGGATGGTCGTAAGCCTGATAAGAAGTTTATCATGGAAATCGTTCGGTTGCTTGGCTTGGAGAAGAAACTGGACAGTCTGCCGAATAATCTTTCCGGTGGGCAGCAGCAGAGAGTTGCGATTGCCCGTGCGCTGGCTTCTAAGCCTGCGATTATCCTGGCTGACGAACCCACCGGTAATCTGGACTCAAAAACCAGCGACGATGTGATTGGTTTGCTGAAGATGACCAGCAAAGAATTTAACCAGACAATCGTGATGATTACCCATAACCCGGAAATTGCACAGATGGCGGATCGTATTGTCCGAATTGAGGACGGCCGCATTGTGTCTCAATAAGGGAGGGATGCACGATGAAAACAGAATTCAAACCAATTCAAACGCTGAATCAGCGTACTTTCAAGAAAAACAGAGGCCGGAATCTGGTGGCGATCATTGCTATCTTAATGACGACGATCATGTTCACCACCCTGTTTACTCTGGCACAGAGTATGAGCAAAAACATGGTGGAAATGACTTTCCGGCAGACTGGTTATGATGGCCAGGCATCCTTTAAGAGCATCACCGCAGAGCAGTTTTCTCTGATCGCTGATCACCCTGATGTTGCAGAAGCTGGAGAAAGCCTTGTTCTCGGTCTTGCACAAAACAAAAAGTTGGGTGGCAAACAGGTTGAGATCCGTTGGAGCAGTGACATCAATGCTGAGCATTCCTTCGCTATGCCTACCACCGGAACAATGCCAACGGCAGCAGATGAGATCGCACTGGACACCCTGATTCTCGACCGCCTGGGTATTCCACATCAGCTGGGAGAGACCGTAAAATTGGAATGGCGCAAGGATCTTGCAAAGGATGAGGTGACTACCTCTACTTTTACCCTCTGTGGTTTCTGGGAGGGCAACGAATCTGTCTATGCCAGCATGGCTTGGGTAAGCCGGGAATTTGCGGATGAGATGATCGGTGACCATGTTGCTGATGGAAAAACAAGCATTTTAGGCCTGCATACCGCACAAGTGATCCTGCATAGTGACCGTAATATTGAGGCTACTATGGAGAATATTTTGGCAGACACCGGACTAACAGGCTTGAAATTTGGCGTGAATCTGGCATATTCACCGGAGATGAACGCTACCGCAGCGCAGGAAAGCCTTCCCATGTATTTGGGTATGGTGCTGGTGTTCCTTGCCGGCTATCTGATTATTTATAATATCTTTCAGATCAGCGTTACTGCCGACATCCAGTTCTATGGTAAGTTGAAAACACTGGGCACTACCACAAAGCAGATCAAGAAACTCATTTACGGTCAGGCAAACCGGTTGTGCGTGATCGGTATCCCACTGGGGCTTCTTCTGGGCTGGCTGCTGGGCATGGTTCTGGTTCCTGTGCTGATGGGACGGCTGGAGGGCGATCCTGTGGTTTCTGCCAATCCCTTGATTTTCCTTGGGTCCGCTCTTTTTGCATGGCTGACGGTTACCATCTCCTGCCTGCGTCCGGCAAGACTGGCTGGCAAGGTTTCTCCCATTGAAGCTCTGCGGATGAGTGATGCCGCCACCACAAGCAAAAAGAAAAGCAAAAGCACCCGGAATGGTGCATCCATCACTGGTATGGCCTGGGCAAATCTGGGGCGGAACAAAAAGCGGACAGTGACGGTCATCTGCTCCCTGACTTTGGGATTGGTTCTACTCAGCTGCTTCTACGCCAAAAATGCAGCTTTTGATATGGAGAAATACCTGTCTGAGCTGACAATCAGTGACTTCAAGCTGGATGATAGCAGCAGTGCAAACCAGATTGGCGGATATGACCCTCATGGTTCCACATTGAATGCTGAACTGGTGGAGTCCGTGGAAGGATTGGCTGGTCTGGAAGCGATTGGTCATCAGTATTCTCATCAATTTGAACTGACCCTGGATGATGAGACCGTGCAAAATATCGACGCCTTCTATACCCAGGAAATGCTGGATGATTGGGCAACTTACGATCCGGCTGGTCCTGCTCAGATAGAAAACGCCAAGGAAACCCATAAAGCAATCGGTGTACTGTACGGAATGGATGGTATCCCTCTGGATGCGATCACGCAGGAGCGGTATTTGCTCTCCGGCAGCTATGATGCAGAGAAATTTGCCAGCGGCGATTATGTGTTGGTCATCGGTCCTGCCATAGATTCCATAGAGAAAAATGCTGTATTGCCTGTTCCTACCGTTGGAAGCAGCATTGAACTTGAAAATCGTACCTACACGGTAATGGCTGTTGTATATCCGTTACAGTCTGTGGATGAAGGCGCTTATGAGGGCGGTGTACAGGATCAGCTTTGTATGAGCTTTATTATTCCTACTGTAACATTCCAGCAGCAGTGGCCGGAGAATACACTGCGGAGACTGTTCTTCAATGTGGACGATGAGCATATTCCCGCAGCACAAGAGATGATTGATGCGTATACCAAAACTGTTGATACCAGCCTGCCTGTGACATCCCGCAAGACTATGGCGGAGCAGTATGAGGCAGAAACACGGGCGTCGGCAGTTATGGGAAATACCATCAGCGTTATCATAGCCCTTGTGGGTGTGCTTAACTTTATCAATTCTATGGTCACAGCCATTGTTTCCCGCAAAAAAGAGTTTGCCATGATTCAGTCTGTGGGCATGACTAAGCGCCAGTTGCGGAAGATGCTGATTTGTGAGGGGCTGGATTATGCGGCGATCACGCTGATTGTTTCTTATCTTGTCAGCACTTTGGCTGTTGGAATCGGTGTTCGTGCTATAACAGCCAATGAGTTCAGCACTTTCCATTTTACGCTGATGCCACTGATGATTTGTACCCCTATTCTCTTGGCTTTTGCGGTGCTTATCCCATTTCTCTGTTTCAAGAATTTAGAAAAGCAGAGCATTGTTGAGAGATTGAGAACAGAATAAATAATCTGCCGGACGACGGCAAAAGAAAAAAAGCCGTCGTACAGCAGACACATTTCCACGCGCCTACGGAGCGGCGGCTTTGAGACAGTCAGAGCCGCCGTTTCTTTTTGCTTTTCGGACCGATGCTCATGCGACCAGGAGGGCGGTATTTGGGAGGATACCGCCATGTCAATTTTCGTCATTCATAGTACCCATGAGCTGCACCAATTAAAAAAAGCCTTGCCCCTCCTCCGGGGAGGTATGACTACCTATCGGCATTATCATTCCAACTAAAACAGAAGAATCATAGTCATTTTTGTTGCGCCAGTTTCCCATTGCGGGGAGCTGGCGCTTTTTATTGTCGATTTTTCGGGAAAGCTCCCGAAGTATGTCGATGCCGATCCCCGCCTCCTTTCGATTCACTCGTCAATCGCCCGTGAATCGAAATGGAGGTACATAATGAAGAAAGTCAATCTTAAGGACTTATATCCCGATGTTTACAAAAACGATCACTTTGTAGAAGTAACCGAAGATGTGCTGGAGACGATCCGAGCTGCCGAGCGTGCAGAAGCTGCCTATGACCGGAGGATGTATCGCTATAAAGCGCATTACTCCCTGGACTGCGACAACGGCATTGAAAATGCGATCCTGATGAAGCCCCAGACACCGGAAATGCTTCTGGAGGAAAAGCAGCTGCGGGAGCAGCTCTATGCCGCAGTGATGGCTCTGCCGGAGAAGCAGGCCAAGCGGATCTATGCCCGGTATTACCTGGGTATGCGTGTGAGCGAGATTGCCGCAGCGGAGGGCGTAGACCCAAGCCGTGTCCGTGACAGCATCCGGCGCGGTCTGAAGCAGCTGGCAAAGTATTTTTAGGATGGAATAACAATGGGCGCAAGGTCTCAAAGTGCTTCTGGCACAGGGCCTTGCGCCCCATCTACGCACTTTCCTTGTTTTATGACTTTGGTATAAAGAACAATCAGAAATCAGAAGTTCTAAATCAAATCTAAATAAAAGCATGATATAATATAACCGAGGTGATACTTTGAATACGAATATTTTGATTATTGAAGACGAAACCGCGATCCAGTCCATCCTTTCGGAGTTGCTGACGGATGCCGGATACAATATAGAGGTTGCAAGTGATGGTCTGGAAGGAATAACAAAATTCAGGAAGAAGCCCTTCTCCCTTGTCCTACTGGACATTATGATGCCGAAGATTGATGGATATACGGTCTGCGAGATGATTCGGCAGGAATCTAATGTGCCGATCATCATGCTGACAGCATTGGACGAGGAAGAAGCTCAGGTCAAAGCGTTTGAATTGCAGGTGGATGATTACATCACCAAACCGTTCTCCGTGAGACTGGTACTCATGCGGGTGGAAGCGGTTCTGCGCCGAGCAAAAGATCGGAATAACCAAGAAATCACAACCAATCTTGTTTATGAAAATATACGGTTGAATCGGGAAAGCCATTCGGTTTTTGTTGGCGGAAATCCTATTTCTCTCACACATACGGAATATGGGATTCTGGAGTTATTCATGCTCCACCCAGACCGGGTATTTACACGGGACAATTTACTCAATGAAGTGTGGGGATATGATTTTGCTGGGGAAGAAAAGACAGTCAATATCCATATTATGAATCTGCGGAGAAAGCTGGACACGGATTTGATTGAAACAATCAGAGGGGTGGGATACAGACTTGGTAAAGAAAATTAGGAACAGTTTAAGTGCTAAGGTATTTTTATGGATCGCTGGCCTGCTTATCCTGTGCAGTTTGTCAATCTATGGTATGGTGATGGTATTCCTGCCCCAAAGCTATACAGTTGTAGCAAGCAGTCGGGTGGAGTCTGAAATTCAGCAGTTGACGGAAAGCCTGTCTAATGCGGATTTTGCGGATTCAAGAGAAATTTTAGATCAATTCAGCCGGGAGAATCAAGCACTGGTGGTTTTGGCTGGAGTGGGAGAAAGCCAGTCTTTTGGTTCGCTGGTCGAAGGAAACGGGGAAAATATTTTGACCACCTCTCTGGAAATCACTTTTGCGGATAGAGCGGATTCCTATACTTTGAGCATTACTGCGCCTGTTTCCCCAGGTAGGGAGCTTACTGTGGCTTTTATAAAAATGTTTCCTCTCTTAATGCTGCTGATTCTGTTCATCTCCGCATTGGGTGCCTTCCTGTGCAGTCGGGTGTTGGTGCGGCCTGTATTGGAAATCAGCCGCATTTCCAAACGGATGGCTCATCTGGATATGACTTGGGATTGCAAGGTAAATCGTACCGATGAGCTGGGGGTACTAGCAAACAGCCTGAACACCATGGCAAAGCGATTGAATACTGCCATGAAAGAGCTGGAAAGTGCCAATGAACAACTGCGAGAGGATATGGAGCATATCACTGAACTTTCCCGCCAGCGTCGTGATTTTTTCGCCGCTGCTTCTCATGAGCTGAAGACGCCCATTACCATCTTAAAAGGTCAGATTGAAAGTATGATCCTGGGGATTGGTAAATATAAGGACACAGAAAAAGTGCTGCCGGAAACCCTCAAGGAAGTGGAAAACATGGAGCGACTGGTAAAGGAGATCCTCACAATTTCTAAAATTGAAATGGATGGTCTGGCCGGGAAAGCGGAGCCGGTGCTGCTGCCGGGCATTCTTACCAAAGTCACGGAAACACTGCTTCCTCTGGCCCAGGAGCGACATATCACCGTTCATTCTCAACTTGCCGAGGATGTCATAGTATCTGGCAATATTTCTCTGCTGGAGAAGGCTATCCATAATATTCTGAGTAACGCCATTCGCCACTCGCCGGAGGGTTCGGAGGTTCTTATCCATCTCACGACTTCCGCTCTGTCTGTAACCAATACCGGCACTTCTATCCCGGAGGAAGATCTGTCCGTGCTGTTCACACCTTTTTACCGGGTGGAAAAATCTCGGAACAAGTCTACTGGCGGCAACGGTCTGGGGCTATATCTCGTCAAGACCATACTGGAACTGCATGGATTCCAGTATCGGGTGGAAAATACGGAAACAGGTGTGATGTTTACGGTGGGTTTTTGATATACACGATTTCAAAAACCTAAATCAAAATTAAATCAAGTCTAAGCGAAAAATAAGCCGTCCTTTTGTATGATGGAATCACATCAAATGAAAGGACGGTGTTTTTATGCACATGTGCAAGCGGACTGCCTTTTATCTAGTCCGCCAGAAAGGAAAATCGATACTTCTTTTCCTTATCTTCTTTTTGGTATCTGCTCTTTTGCTGATTTGCTTTTCTGTTTTGAATGGCACTGATCAGGCAGCCAAAGATTTGCGTTCTAATATAGGTGCGGCCTTTTATGTCCGCCCCTATCAGCAGATGATTTTTGAGGGTGGAACAGTCAGCAGGGGAGAAATACCCATCATTTCTCAAAAGAGCATTGACGAGATTATGGACACTGCTAATGGGCAAGTAAAAACCTACAATACGGAGCATTATGGTTATGTCAAGAGTGAGCAGCTACACTTTCTGCCAGGCTCCGGTGACAATGAAGCCAGCAACATGGGACAGGTAACTGCTGTGCGGGATTCCCAACTAACGGATGTGTTTCTGAATGAGAAATATAAGTTGCTCGCTGGACGGCATATTCAGTCGGATGATGAAAATAAAATCCTCGTCAGTGCAGAGCTGGCAGCGGAAAACAGTCTAAAAGTTGGCGATGTAATTGACCTGACTCATGCCGACTTGAGCCAACAAAATGGAGAATATATAGACACGATTCCGAAAAAAACGATTTTCGTGGAGGGAGAGATCGTGGGTATTTTCCAGTGTGATGGAACCTCTGATAGTGCTGATTCCCCTACTGCTGGAAAAGCAGTAAATCATATTTATTCAGACAGCCACTTGTTGGTAAATCTACAGGAACAGCAGGAAGGCATTTACGAGGGTGAGATTGCCTTTTACATTGCTGACCCGTTGGAATTAGATACTCTGCTGGAGTGTGTGAAGTCCATCGACTCTATAGACTGGAACAACCACATTCTGCGGGAGAATGATTTTCAGTACGAGCAAATCTCCGGACAGCTTCAAAACCTTCAAAAACTGGCTCTGGCGTTGATTTTCATTGTATCTGCTTTGAGTATTGTAATCCTAATGCTGATCCTTCTTCTACGGATACGGGGGCGTATCCATGAAGCAGGGATTTACCTTTCGATGGGAAGGCCCAAAGCGGAAATCATTGGACAATTTACTTTAGAAGCGTGGGTACTCCTGTTTGCCGGTTTTGGACTCGCTTTTCTACTGTGGTCCTTCTGTTCTGATATGGTAAATGGATTTCTATTTGGCACTCTGGCTCAAGGGACGGGTACTGTGGCATTACAAACCGGTGGTAACGCATTGAATTACCTGCAACCGGATTTGTGTCGCTCTAGTATCCTGTTTGCCGGAGAATTATCTGTTGTTTTATTGACTGTATTGGCAGCCAGCGGTACGATTCTTCGCCTGAAGCCAAAAGAGATTTTAACAAGAATGAGTTAGTTAAGGAGGCATTTGATATGAATTTTTTTAGACGAGCAATTCGATATTGCTGGCGGCAAAAGGTAAGAAGCATCATCCTACTGTTGGTTTTTACGCTGCTGGCTTCTGCGGCGCTGATTGCCTTATCGGTAGGCCATGCCACAGCAGAGGAAACCGATGATGTGAAGCAAACGGTAGGGGCCTCTATTCGTATTGAAATTGACTCTGGCAATACCAACCTCTATGGAAGTGGTTCAAAAAATGAATGGGGTACGGCCTATCAATATAACGGTGACTATATTACGCAGGAAGTGATCGACGCCATTACTAAAGTAGGAGGAGTTGTTTCCTATAGTGCGGAGAGCGAGGAAGGTTATTACGGAGCCGCTGTAAATTTTGACTATTTTCCGGGCGCTTTTAATGTGAGTGTTGCCGGTCACGGTCAATCTGCACCTTATACAGTTACAATGAACACTGCACTAAGCGTAGAGTTCTTAAATGGTACATATACGCTGGAAGAAGGCCGGCACATCCAGCCAGATGATTCCTATGCAGTGCTGATTTCCAAAGAGCTAGCCGCTAAGAATGGTCTTTCGGTGGGCGATGACATCACTCTGTACAGCATGGATACCCAGCGGGAAGATACCTTTGAAATTGTAGGTATTTTCAGCGGTACAGAAGGTATGTCAAAGGATGCCATGATGTCGGACGGAATCCCGGCTAATCAAGGATATATTGATATGAATAGCTATCAGAAAATGTGGAACGAAACTACTCTGGAGCTTGGGTCTTTGGATGTCTATATAGACTCTGCCGAAAATGTCGAAAATATTTTAGAAACAATCAAAAATCTGCCGGAAATCAAGGGGAAGACATTTGTTTATTCCACAGACACAGAGAATTTTGATTTGATTTCTACCCCGCTTTCCTCCATTCAGACAATGGTGGATACAGCGGTCATTGTAATTGCTGTTACAGGCGCAGCGATTATTGTCCTTTTGCTAGTTCTCTGGACACGGGGACGGAAGAAAGAAGCTGGTATCTTAATGGCAGTAGGCAGAAGAAAGTTGGAAATCGTTTTGCAATTCCTGGTGGAGAATATTCTTGTGGCTATTCCAGCAGTAGCTGCCTCTCTTGGCCTGACCGCTTTGTTGGCTGATAAAGTCGGCTCTTATCTTGTAAGTCGAACTGCCACTGATGTTGCCGGATTGAGTGTAACAATCCATTTCGCAGATATTGTAGCGGTTTATGGTATTGGTGTATTGATCCTGATTTCAGCTGTACTTTTAGCTGCAATTACAGTGATTCGATTGAAACCGAGAGAAATTCTCTCTCAAATGAATTAAGGAGGTATATCCCATGAGCATTTTAGAATTTTCTAATTTGAAATACACCTATAACGGGGGAAAAAGCATTTTGCGGGGAGTCAGCGGAAAACTGGAACAAGGAAAACTATATGCAATTCTCGGTTCATCTGGTTGTGGAAAGACTACCTTACTTTCTTTGTTGGGTGGTTTGGACAGTCCTGAAGATGGACAAATCTTGTTTGATGGAAAGAATATTTCAGAAACGGGTCTTGGTGATCACCGCCGCAAACATATTTCCTTTATTTTTCAATCCTATAATTTGATTGATTATCTTACACCAGAAGAAAATGTGGCTTTGACCTCAAAATTGCCGCCGCTCCCAATTTTAGAGCGACTTGGACTAACCAAAGAAGAAGCAAAGAGGAATGTGCTGAAGCTATCCGGCGGTCAGCAGCAGCGAGTAGCCATTGCCCGTGCCTTAGCAAGTGAGGCCCCAATTATTCTTGCAGACGAACCTACAGGAAATTTAGATGAAGATACTGCACAAGAGATTACACAGATTCTTAAAATAAGTGCGCACGAGCAAGGAAAGTGTGTAGTTGTTGTTACTCACTCGAATGAACTTGCAAGACAAGCTGATGTAGTATTTAATCTTAAAAATGGCAAAATTCAGTCTTTAGAAAAATGACTATAAGTTTATCGACAATTAAATCTGTCAGCCGACAGTAAGAGAAGACCGCCGCCATACAGCAGACATATTTCCATGCGCCTATGAAGCGGCGGCTTTGAGAAAAATCAGAGCCGCCGTTTCTTTTTGCTTTTCGGACCGTTGCTCATGCGATCAGGAGGGCGGTATTATAGGAGGATACCGCCATGTCAATTTTCGTCATTCATAGCACCCATGAGCTGCACCAATTAAAAAAAGCCTTGCCCCTCCTCCGGGGAGATATGACTACCTATCGGCATTATCATTCCAACTAAAACAGAAGAATCATAGTCATT
>OCAG01000234.1_pt1 | contig 57161 bp, 42 predicted proteins | sample 1477111 | NCBI WGS metagenome assembly OCAG01 (sample SAMEA2580288, study PRJEB22360) | human gut metagenome | biome: human gut; feature: human-associated habitat; material: faeces | place: Denmark | collected 2008/2010 | reverse complement strand
GCCGGGGCGGTCGGCGACCCAGTCGAAGTCCTCGGGGTCCTTCCCCATCGCCTCCAGGATCATGCGCAGGACCGTGATGTTGTCCCTCTCGCCGTCGGCGCCGATGAGGTAGGTCTCCCCCATGCGGCCCTTGGTGAGGATGTCCCAGACGGCCGAGGAGTGGTCCTCGGTGTGGATCCAGTCGCGGACGTTCTCGCCGCGGCCGTAGAGCTTGGGGCGCACGCCGTCGACGATGTTCGTGATCTGCCTGGGGATGAACTTCTCCACGTGCTGGTAGGGGCCGTAGTTGTTGGAGCAGTTGGAGATCGTGGTGCGCAGGCCGTAGGTGCGGGTCCAGGCGCGGACCAGCATGTCAGAGGACGCCTTGGTGCTCGAGTACGGGCTGCTCGGGTGGTACGGCGTCTCCTCGGTAAACTTGGCCGGGTCGTCGAGCGCCAGGTCGCCGTAGACCTCGTCGGTGGAGACGTGGTGGTAGCGGATGCCGTACTTGCGGACGGCCTCCAGCAGGCGGAAGGTGCCCTCGACGTTCGTGCGCAGGAAGGGCTCGGGGTCGGCGATGGAGTTGTCGTTGTGGGACTCCGCGGCGTAGTGCACGATGGCGTCGTGGCCCGGGACGATGCGGTCCAGGAGCTCCGCGTCGCAGATGTCGCCCACGACGAGCTCCACGCGGTCGGAGGGCAGGCCCGCGATGTTCTCGGGGTTGCCGGCGTAGGTCAGCTTGTCCAGGACGGTGACGTGCACCCCGGGGTGGTTGTTGACCACGTAGTGCACGAAGTTGCTGCCGATGAAGCCGCAGCCGCCCGTGACGATGATGTTCTTAGGTTCAAAAATCTCAGACATGAAAATCCAATCTGAAGCATGTACAGCTTCTTTAGTATGCCGCAGGAAGTGATGCCGCGACACTATTCAACAAAACTATCGGACATTTCGGCACGCGATAAGAGCCATAACCTTCGCAGAATTACTTCCCCTACAAAACGCCTCCGGAATGCAGTCTTTGTCGTACCGGAAGACCGAATTCCCAGTTTTATCGCGTAAGTACTTATAGAAGAAGTCCTCCCAGCTTTTAAACTTCTCACTGTCTGCAAACGCTTCCGGCTCTTGCAGAACTGCTTTGGCATCTAGCCCTGAAATTACGCCGGAGCTCAGCAGAAGCCATTCGAACGACTCGGGAAGACAAACCGTAACAGTATCGCGGTGAATGTCTTGCAGCTTAAGGACGCGGTCCGCATAGCACCCAAATGCCGCCCCGTCCGCGACAACAAACACGCGATCGTCGAGATGCTGATCCAGCCAGCCCAAAATCGCGCTGTTCGTCATGGCCGAAGTACAGGTAAGCTCACTGTCAGCAAAATGCCGTTTAAAGAACTGGAAACCAGACTTACTGTCCTCACATAGAAGGATAGAAAAGTCCTGTTTTGGCGCCGACCGGGAAATAGCATAACGATGATTCCCGCGATCTTGATAAACAGGGACGAAAGAATGGTATTTTCCGCTCGTCTTAATCTTGTAAATCTCATCCACGCTATACGGAAGATTGGGGAAATCAGCCCTTGAGATCAGCACGAAATAATTCGAGGAATACAGCACATGATGGGCAAACTCATCAGAATGGATCTCTTTTAAGCCCTCATCGACAAATACAATCGAGTCATGAACGGACGAAAGCTGGTTTCGCCAATCATAATCGGTCAGGGCGACACAGGGACAATCGCATTGCAAGGAAACGCCCGACTGCTCGCCCATTCGCATGTAGTCTGCGACCATGTCAAACAGCGTCGTCTTACCCGTGCCGCTATCGCCACGCACAATAGTGATGTTCCGCTTGATGGTAAATGTGTACTTGGTTCCCCTACGGCGGGAAATCTTAACAAGATGCGAACCGTTCATAAGCAGCACCTACAGATACGGAATCGACTCGTGAATCAATTCGGCCATGTTATGAACGATTCGGCCGCTGTTCACGACTTTGATTTTAAAATCCTCGCGGCCAAAGTCCATCACATGATAGAGATTCACAACGAGCTTGCGGTCTTTCGCCATGTCGAGAATCCACTTGGCACAGTTGTCACCACAGGTAGAAGCGTTAAAAATATGCTTACGATCAAATCTCATAAGCAGCAGCGTTTTCACGCCACCAGAAAGCTGGAGTGGGGAGATGGATCCAAGCACAGGGCTTTCGATGACGTTTTCGGAGACAACAACCGATCGATCGACATCTTTAATTATCGAGACTGCATAGGGATCCGTAATCCAAGAAGACCGGTAAGAGTTTTTGAAATATGTCGCTGTGTTGTAAATCGCTTCTGGCATATCGCCAAAGTAGACGCTTAACACATCCACTCCCAATCATATTGTCTTTATGATCAACGTAATCATAACGAAAGGGGCCACCAGATAAACGGTGACCCCTGAAAGAAAACAAGCTTGCGCTAGTACTCGCGCGGGCTGTTGACGATCTCGCCGGCGGCGACCTTCTTCAGGTGCTGGCCGTAGACCGACTTGCCGTAGGCCTTGGCGGCCTCCTCCAGCTCGGCGGTCGTGATCCAGCCGTTCTCCCAGGCAATCTCCTCGGGCACGGACACGGGGAGATCCTGGGAGTGCTCCACGGCGCGGACGAACTCCGCGGCCTCGTGCAGGCTCTCCATGGTGCCGGTGTCGAGCCACGCGTAGCCGCGGCCCAGGGTCACCACGGAGAGCGTCCCCTCCTCCAGGTACATCTGGTTGAGCGTGGTGATCTCCAGCTCGCCGCGCGCGGAGGGCTTAACCTCATGCGCCTTGGCGGCGACGTCGCCCGGGTAGAAGTACAGGCCGGTGACGGCGTAGGAGCTCTTGGGGCGCTCGGGCTTCTCCTCGATGGAGACGGCCCTGCCCTCGCCGTCGAACTCCACGACGCCGAAGCGCTCGGGGTCGTCCACGTGGTAGCCGAAGACCGTGGCGCGGCCCGACTGCGCGTTCTCGACGGCCTTCTTCAGGTGGCGGCTGAGGCCGTTGCCGTAGAAGATGTTGTCGCCGAGCACCAGCGCGCAAGGCTCGCCGGCGATGAACTCCTCGCCGATGGTGAAGGCCTGGGCCAGGCCGTCGGGGCTCGGCTGCTCGGCGTAGGAGAGGTTGACGCCGTAGCGCGAGCCGTCACCGAGCAGGCGCTCGAAGTTGGGCAGGTCGGTCGGCGTGGAGATGACCAGGATGTCCCGGATGCCCGCCAGCATGAGGGTGGACAGCGGGTAATAGATCATGGGCTTGTCGTAGACCGGCAGCAGCTGCTTGGAGGTCACGAGCGTGAGCGGGTATAGGCGGGTGCCGGACCCGCCGGCGAGGATGATGCCTTTCATAAAAATCCTCTCGATTGACAATCGTTGAGCAAAAGCCGCTGATTACAGATGCATAGTTAATTAAATTATACGCACCGGCAGCAACCTCCCCGTCTTCTTATTTAAATCGGACAGCAGAAACACGCAACTCTTTCTGCATTTCTAGCGAGGCAACAAATGAAAAAGTACAATGAGCAGTGTCCAACAAACGAAAGGCAAACAATGCGAGTCGAAACAACCGGAGTATGCAGAGGAAACTGGAAAATCTACCAGCAGCTTAAGATTGAAGGCATCCATAAAGGCTCCAGCGTAACAGCCCAGGCGGCTACAGACGATAACCGCCGCTCGCCTTTATCCCTCCTAAAATTCCGGGACAATAGTTGTGACTCGAACTCATACGTCCTTGTAGTCCCCGATCCCGATGCTCGCACCATCAAAATTGAGTTTAGCGAAATCGGCCAAGACGGTCGCACCCTGAGCAGCGACTCCCTTTCGCTCAATTGCAAGAACATCAAATGGGAGTCGCGCCTTAACTACAAAATTAAACCTGACATGTGCAGCAAACTCCGAAACTACGATGACGTTTCAGAGTTTGACATGGCAACGATTGATTTCTGGCAGTGCATCGAAGATTCAAGCGACTATATCCTTAGGTGCACGGTGAGAACTCCTTATCGTAGCGACTCGCAAATCAAACTTCGTTGTTTCGATCGAACCCTTAATGAAGTTAATTTGAGCATCGTCAATTTCGGCTCGAATGTAACAAGCGTTGGATTTACGTCTGAGAAAAAGCAGCTTGAAACGCAGCTCTCAATTCGAATGCCAAAGGCGTTCGATCGTTACTACTTTATTATTGACGATCAAAATCACCCATCATTCAGTGCATTCGACTGCTTAACACCCGATAAGCTAGGCTTGCTTCTTGAGGAGACCAACTTTCTCTTTACCCATGCGCAGTTTGACCCTGAATACCCCGAATGGTTCACGGATCATAAGGCAACTATCGGCGCTCTGGAGAAGCAGAGAAAAATCGTCTTCAACAGCGCTCCGAAGTTCAGCATTATTGTCCCTCTATACAACACACCCATTTCGTTCTTTAACGATATGGCCGAATCCGTAAAAAACCAGTCTTATGCAAACTGGGAGCTCATCCTAGTTAATGCAAGTCCTGACAATCAGGAACTAAAGGCTCGCGTTGAGCAGGAGACGGCCCACGACAACAGAATTAAATCAATTAACCTTACCGAGAATAAGGGCATTTCCGAAAACACAAACGCCGGCGTTGCCATCGCTTCGGGTGATTTCGTTAGCTTCTTTGACCATGACGATATTCTTGAACCGGACTTGTTGTTCTCATATGCCGAGGCAATTGAAAACAATGATGACGTCGATCTTCTTTATTGTGATGAAGATAAACTCATGCCCGATGGAATGCTAGCGCAGCCGTTCTTTAAGCCGGATTTCAATATCGATCTGCTCAGAAACAATAACTATATCTGCCATATGCTTACCATCCGTAAGTCTCTGCTTGACACTCTAGAACCGAACACGAAAGAGTTCGATGGAGCACAGGATCATAATCTGACTCTCCACGCCGTGGAAAAGGCAAGGAAAGTTCATCATGTTGCAAAGGTTCTATATCACTGGCGCCTAAGCGAGACCTCCACCGCAGCAAATGCCGATAGCAAGCCGTATGCCACTATCGCAGGTATCAAAGCGGTCCAGAGTCATTTGGACAGGCTTGGGCTCAATGCGAAGGTCGAACAAGCGCGTCGTCCCTTTACATATAAAGTAACCTACGCTGTGCCAGATTCCCATCCACTCGTGTCAATTATCATTCCAACTAAAGACCACGCCAACATTCTGGACAACTGCATTAAGTCAATTGTTGAGAAATCAACGTACGACAATTTCGAGCTTGTCATAATCGAAAACAACAGCACAGAAAAGGAGACGTTCGATTATTACGATAAGTTGCAAGCAAAATATCCTGACATCGTTCGTCTTGTAACTTGGAAGCACGAATTCAATTTCTCCAAGCTCATGAACTTTGGCGTTGCTCACGCCAAGGGCGACTATCTCTTGCTGTTGAATAACGATACTGAGGTAATTACGCCCAATTGGATTGAGACTATGCTTGGCATCTGCGCACGTGAGGATGTTGGCGCAGTTGGTGCAAAACTCTACTATCCCGACAACACCATCCAGCACGCGGGCTTATGCGTCACTGGTGGCGTGGCAGGACATCTTTGCCAAAGCATGCCAAGGGATAACTGGGGCTACTTTGCACTCAACGATGCACAACAAGACTTCAGCGCCGTCACCGCAGCTTGCATAATGACCAAGCGTGATGAATATGAGAAAGTCGGAGGTTTCACGGAAGAGCTTCAAGTTGCATTTAATGACGTTGACTTTTGCTTAAAGCTACGCGAGATCAACGACCTAATTGTATACACACCCGAAGTCGAGCTCTATCACTACGAGTCGATTTCTAGAGGCGTTGAAAACAATACGGAGAAGCAGATTCGCTTCCACAAAGAGGTCGCGTACATGAATTATCGATGGGCTAAGTATTACGTCAAAGGCGATCCTCATATGAATCCAAACTTCACCGTCGGGGAACCCGCGAATCGTTATTATCATTTATAGATAATGAGTATTTACTCATTTGGGCGCTGTTGAATATCGCGAAACTGCGCCGTCGATATCGCGCTTGGGCACCGGGCCCGACATGGGCTCCGGTGCCGTTTTGCTACCTGCGGTCCGCCCCGCGGCACGGCCTCATGTTGGCCTCTCGCATGCCAACCCAGCGCTCGGTCAAAGTCTCTGCTTGGCTTGGAAAAGCATAGCTTTCGGGGACCCTGCGGCGTCCGAATCATCGCCTGTTATCTAGACTGTTAGATAGCAGAAAAAACCCGAGAGCATTACGCAAAGGCCTACACACAGGATGCAATACTAATAAAACGAATAAGATATAAACAATTCATCACGCACATGCCAAAAGAGACGACAGAAAGCGAAGATGAGTTGAATTTAAACAAGCGCGTTCTCGACCCAAACAACAAAGCTGGTAGAACAGGAAGAAAATATCGTCCTTGAACACCCTGTATTACATTCTCGTAATTGAACGTCCAGCCCAACCACATAGATACAATGGAACCAAGGGCAGCCAAAGCAAAAGCGATAATAAACAGAATGGAACAAATGGGGCTGAGAAAAGAGGGCTCATCTTCGGAATCCAAACAACAAATAAACCCAAACAACAAATAAGGAATCATAAAAAAGGCTGGAAACTGCAAGTTTTTCTGGAGCCATCCAAGCGAATAACCTAAGGTGGATCCCCAATAGAAATCTCCTAGGGAATCTAATGTCCTAAAAAAGACCTCGAAGCTATTCTTTGGATGCATGATGATGTCACTGAGCGAATAAAACCGCCCGATCTCTTGGCCACGAGAGGCATCTGAAGACTGAGACACCAATGTACTCATTGATGCTATGCGCAGCACTAGAACGGAGGCTATAACAGCAAAGATCAGTATGCACTTACCGATACGTCCGACTTTCACATCTTGGAACTGCGAAAGGGGCACAAGCAAACCAAGTAATATCATCCCAGAATAAACAACCTTACACGGAGCCAAAAACGCCGAAATAATTAAATAAATGACGATTTCTTTACAACCTATTGATTTCTGCTCTCCAAAAAAACCGCGCATTAGACAAGCGAATACTAAAAGCGAGTACGCAATAATTCCTGAATCATAAGAGTATGAAGCAGCCAAGTGAAGCGTCATAGGCAGAAGCGAAACAAAAACAATAACCGATTTGCCCTTAGGTGCAATCCTGTATGCCTGGAACGCACAAAAGCAAAAAACCAGAGCCGAACCAATGCGCCCCATATAGAACGCAGGATAGGCACCAAGTCCGAAAAACAGACCGATTTGCAGCCCAACGATAGATCCTATTTTCGCAGAAACGTTCTCACTACTGACGCTAAATGAGAACTCATTGAATGGAGTCCACTTCCCATTCTCAAACAGAGCATAATTCTGAATAATCGAATCAAATGAAGAGGAGTCAATGGCGTTACTCTGGCGACCCTTATAAAGGGAAAGATCGATATCCCGTACTAGAAAACCACCATCATTTGTCACATGCGCATTGAATGGAAGACTATCAACCATCCAATAAGTTGAAAAAAAATGATGGCCTTCATCCGGAACCGTAAACGGAGGAAAGATAAAGATAAAAATAATTAGAAATGCTATAAGCAGCGCCAAGAATACCCATTCACTTTTAAGACGATGGTACACCTTAGCATATGCAGCGCAAAGGCCAAGAATTAGAATCAACGAGATGGTAATTGTAAGCAGTACAAGTAATCTCGGATTATTTAGATACCAATAGACTGAATAGAATGCGAAAAAAACGGCAAACAAAACAAATAAAGGCTTACATCTTATGGAACTTGTCATAAAAATCCTTATAATCGAGAAACTAATAGAACGCAATTAAAAATACTGGTATCAGTATACTAGCAAGCACATTGGCATCCAAAAAGAATGGCGGAATTCAATCTCATGGATCGCGCCGAAAATGTTGGTGCAAGGGTGACCCCTTAGTGCCCGTTTAACGAAAAACGGCCTTCGTCCCGGAACCAGAAATCACCACAACAACAGGTTCCGGGAAAGGACGAAGATCGCTATGTAAATCTTGTCAGACCCGGCGCCGGACATACTCGCCATGCCCCGTTTCAGCGACGGCGCCATCGACATGCGGGAGCTGCTCCCCAGACTCGCCAAACAGGTCGTGAACGCCGCGATGGACGCCGAGGCCGACCAGCTGAGCGGTGGCGGGGCGAACAGCCGAAACGGCTACCGCGAGAGGTCGCTCGCACCTGCGCCGGCACGCTGACGCTGCGCATCCCGAAGCTCCGCTCCGGCAGCTTCTTCCCGGACGACGTGATCGAGCGCCACCGGCGCGTGGACCGCGCCCTCGTTGCCGCCGTCGCCGAGATGTACGCCACCGGCACGAGCACCCGCAAGGTGCAGAGGGTAGCCGAGAAGATAGGCGTCTCCAGGCTCTCGAAGGACCAGGTGAGCGCCATCGCCTCGAGCCTGGACCAGGCATCGAGGATCTGTACGGAAGGCCGCTCGAGGGCTCGCCAGTGCCCTACGTCTGGCTCGACGCGACCTACGTCAAGGAGCCCACTCTTCTTCGAGATTGTTTTCCGCAAGATAGCCAAAGCAATATCATTCCAAAGGCGTATTTAAAACCCAGCCCCACTGGGGCGTAGCGGTAGTGTGGTAGTAGTTCAGCCACCAGGCCAGTGATATCATCCTAATAAATTTAACGGGTTAAAGGGCTAGCAAAAACCGATACATCATCTGCATTATGCATTACAAAATGATGCGTAACTACACACCACATCGAAATTAACCTAAATGGCTCGATAATGGAATTACGCTCTTTTGTAATGGAGTCCTCCGGCTGATTCTATTATCTGTTCTACATTATTAATACAAAACTATTCGACCACGACATAACAGCTGAAACAACATTGCAGCCGGAGCAGGGATATCGCCTCCATTGACAAGCAAATGGCAACCCGCGATGAGAATCATCGGATTTGGTACCGATCCAGACCTCAGCAAAGGGTATAAGCAACGTTTGTATAAGGCAGATTTCCACTTTCCTCAACTAGCAACATTGAAGAACTAAAAGTAAACTGAATCAAATAATTGTATCAAGCTCAGTCATAATAATCCAACCGATTCTCAAGCTCTTTTTCGAGCAAGGCAATCCTTTGTGTAAGGCTTTTGATTGCCAAAACATGACGGCTCACCGCAACGCTAAGGGATAGAGAGATTGCAAGCAACAGCACAATTGCACCCAGGAAGAGGAAATTGGCCGGGTTAACAAAACCAATAGCCGTGGAGCAATAAAAAATAAGCTGAGGGAATAAATCACAAAGCAAGGCCGCCATGCACATTAAAATCCAAAGCAAAGAATACTTAAGAAGCATCTTTCCTTTGGATACGAGTCGAAGAACATAAACGAGGAACCCACCAAAAAAGATGGCTGCCCCAATCCTTAGAAAAAAATTCATTATTGGTCTCCCCTATGGATCCAACACACAAGGACAATAGCAAGCGTAACTTTAATCATGTAGTAGACGGAAGAGAGGACCCCAATGGATGAACGCCCGCCCTGGCGCTCATTCATCTTTACAGGTGCCTCCATAACGGGGAGACCAAGCTTCATAGCCAAAGCTATCGATTCCGGCTCCGGATAATCATCAGGATAGCTCTTGCAGAATAAGTCGATGGCGTCTTTATTGCAGGCTCTAAAGCCAGAAGTGGGATCGGTGACCGCCTTACCTGTAAGCAACTTAAGCAAAAAAGAGAGCCACCTGATTCCAACACGACGCATAAAGGTTGATTGGAAACCGTCGGTCTCGACCAAGAATCGAGAGCCTATCGCCAGACTCGCCCCACCCTCAATCAGCTTAACAAGCTCAGGTATATAAGAAGGATCATGTTGGCCATCGCCGTCAACCTGAATGTCAATATCATAGCCAAATCTCTGAGCATACTTATGCCCCGCCTGGACCGCCCCACCGATACCAAGGTTCTGTGGGAGATCCAATATGTTGACATCATGCTCTCGACAAAGCCTAAGTGTCCCATCCTGTGAGCCGTCGTTAATTACGACATAGTCATATCCAGCAGCCTTAATAGAAGCAACGGTATTGAGAATGCATTCCTGCTCGTTATAAGCGGGAATAATTACCAGAACACGCGGATATCCTTTTGAATCTTTTGTTAAAGCAAATGACAATCGAGTTTCATCCATTCCAAATAATAGTTGGCCCTTAGCGACGCTCGAAGAAAATGCGGCCCTTACAGTCCAACGCACTGTCTAGTAATGAATAAAGTTTACAGCATTCGGACTAACCATCGCGAAGTTACATCTCAAGCTTGGATATTTAGTTTGCACGGCTGGCATACAGCTGACGTTCACCTGGAGCCCCCATCTGCCATCGCGAGATACAAATCCGCTGCGGCTCTCGCCCAATTGCGCGGTGCATAAGACTTCGACGCCATTCTAATCGGACAAAACTGCTCCAACTATCCCCCCCCCATCCCAACGATAGCCTTAATCTTTGGCACTAGCTTAAAGAAACGCGGTCTGGGTTGATACAGGCGAGGCCAACATGCAGCAGCGACGCGACGCCGGACGCTAGCAATAAATAGGCGCCGAGACCCATGTCGGCCCCAAAGCCAGGCGCAATAACAGCGGCGTGCTTCTTGATATTCAGCGGTGCTCAAGCGAGCAAATATTCATGAAATAGGAGGAATCGACAATACCAAAATCGGCACTTATATCCAACTTCACGCAAAAGCCGAACAAAAGCCCTTGATTATCAACTTCATCCGAACAAAAGCCAGCCAAGTATCACTTAGCAAATACAAAACGCCTTCTCGACATCCATAGCAGTGGCATCCCAGTTATATCGACTTTCAACAAGCGCCCTAGAGTTTCGAGACTGAAGAGAAAGCAGCTCTCGATCATCAAAAAGCCTGCATAATGCCGAAACCACCTCATCAGATGCCATGGACCGAATTATTGTGCCGTAGCTATCATCTAAGATAAGCTCGCGTGCCCCGCCCACATCTGTTACCACTGCAGGCGTTCCGCAGGCTGAAGCTTCAAGAAGTACCGTTGAAAAGCCTTCGGAACGAGTTGGAAGACAAAGCACATCTGCTTGCTGAAGTAAGGAAGAAATATCCTCTGTGTTACATCTCCCAAGCCAAAACAAGTTAGACGAACAGGCTTCCTTGACCTCATTAGCCAGCGGACCATCCCCTGCAAGAACAAAACAAATATCACGCTTGGTAATATCTTTTGTGCGAGCCGCCTCAATAATTGAATTAATTCCCTTTTCAGGAATAAGCCGCCCGACAAAAGCTACAACCAAAGATGACTGAGGGATACCTAATTCAGATCGGAAATCTCTCCCCGAAGAAAAACTCCTATAGAATGAGGCATTGATTGAGTTTGAAATGACGCCCTTTGCAGTGATATTAAAGTGCTGAAGCCATTCAACACTTTTAGAAGAAATCCCATAGAAATCAGGGTCAAACGTCTTTACGCGATCCGTAATCCAATCCTCATATCGGCGCACAAAAAAATCAAGGAGTGGCTGATTGAAGGAAAGATACGCTGAGCCGTGGTCGAGAACGACAGCCTTAGCACTATGATCCGCAGCAAACCTCAGCCCTTCGAGCGAGAGAGGGAAAAGTCTCGTGTTTATCAGAACACCATTCCACTCATAATCATCAAGGGTTTGCAGGAGTCGGTAATAATCACTGGTTTTTTTGGGAAGAGGAAGTCTTCCATCAAGTAACGGAATGCAAGGAAGACGAATTACCTCCAGGCCGTTTTCGACTGAATGACCGACTCCCACGCGCATCGAATCATTAGTAACGATAACCACCCTATCGCCGCGTGCAGTCAAGGCGTGAGCGAGACCATCGACAAAATTACCAATTCCACTAAGTTGCGGGTGATAATGGTGAGTGAAAATACAAATAGAGGAGCTCATCACATAACCTCATCTGATATAGATGTCATATCCTTAATTCTGTGCCGTCCAGACTTCCCCATCTCCAAAGTCGAGCAAGAGCGGAAGATGGGTATGTCGATTATCCGGTGACGGTATTTTTTTCCAATCGCCATACATCGTTGTAAGATATTTATCCGTCATACGAGGAACAGGGAATTCACTGCCTTCGAAAACCGCGCTGCTCAGAGGGAAAATCTCTGAAATAGGCACTGGCGCCATATTCGGCCAGCTTAACGTCAGACAGTAATCAGAGACCTCACCCGTATTTGAGTCGGCAATACAGGAATCGAACAAATCCTGGTAAGAGCATGCGCCTCGAGAAACCAGTTGTTCCACCACGTGCATAGCAGAACAACCAATTTGCTCGAGTTGACCAAGGAACCCTTTATGAGGGACAACAATGGAAGAAGAATGATATAAATAAGCTCTTTTCTGTGCAATTGATGCAGTTCGGACTTGCTTTGCACGAAGGCGTTTATCTGTATAGAGCTGGTCATATGGAAAGATGTCGACAAAAATGCCCATCGAACTGGAAGCCTCTCGAGCCTCTTGATTCTCGAAGCGAGTTCCATCGCGATACACCTTAGCAAACATCGCAGCATAGCCAGTAGTATTCCGCGATGTATGGAGCGAATATCCTTCCGGTAACCCACCCTCGGCTAAAGAGCAAAAGCGGTCATAATCTGAACGCATCATTCCGATATCTATATCATCATCCCAAGGGATAAACCCCCTATGACGCATTGCTCCTAAACATGTTCCACCGTCAAGCCACCACCTGATGCCGTGCTTAGAGCAGAATGCGGCAACAACCTGAAGGATATCCAATTCAGTGTTTTGAAGCTTTAATAGCGCGTGAGCTTTAGACATCATCGGCCTATCTCTTTTCCCCGAACCATTGTTGCGTCTGTTTCCCCAAAACAGAAGACTGATAAATAAGGCAAATGGCATTGGATATAAGCGCCGATACAGTAGGGCCATTTAAGCCAAACAGCATTTGCGCAGGAGCCATAACAGCGACAGCACTAATTAAGGACAGCATGCTGCCAACAAATACCCCTCGGTAATTATCAAGAGAAACCAACAAATCGTTGACAAACCAAGCGATGCCAGTCAAAAAGGCACAAGCCAACATAGGCTGAAGGAGATCGGTATGTTTAGCTATTCCAGCGCCATAAAACAGTGACAGCAATAATTTACCGAAAAAGAAAAGGGCAACTGAAGATATGACACCGACAAAAAAGATGCCAGCAAGTATTTTACCTATGAGCGAAAAAAAGGACTTTTCTCTAGAATGGTAACGCTCTACTAGATAACCTAATAAAGGATTATAAATATAGGTCGCACCCATTTGGATAATTGCCACAGGTGCAGCAACTGATGCATAAATACCCAGAGCAGAATCTCCGAATGAATAAGATAAATACTGCCTGGGAATATTCGGCGCCGCAGAAGCAGCAATGCCGCCCAGAACGATGGGCAAACAGCTACATAGTAAGGCTCTGACCTTCGCTCGGCTAATTCCAAGCTTGATTGCAGAAATCCGATTTGATCTTGGATAATCGTAAATAACTCCGATGCCTATTGTCACTACCGTCATAAGCAACAGTGCACCTTCGAGGCTATTAAAAAATCCAAAGACAAGAATGAATGAAAGGAGAGAGCCGATGCCCTGCATTATGAGGGATTTCCCAATATAGTCCATCCTATGACCAACCTGATCATTAGCATGCATGACATCAATGACTAAGCCAGCGGTTTTATAGAGAGCATACAGAAGAATAGCGGGCACCGTACCAATACGACACGTTGCAATGGAATAGACGGCTAACATTGCAAACGCTATAAAAGTAGTAAAGAAACGAAAAGTCAGGTATTCACCAGCAGAGTTTTTCCTTTCAACATCTGCAATTTGCACCGTGTACATCCTGTATTGGGCTAATTGAGAAAACATGTTGAAAATAGACATAGCCAGCGAATAAATGCCTGCAGCACTATATCCATCAGACAGCCGAACGACCAAAATGGTGATAAGCCACTGACAGCCTAAATTAGTCAACGAACCGACGGTATTCCAGAACATATTATGTTTAATCGAAAGAGTCTTCTCTGTGGCCATCACAAATATAAGCGCCCTTCTAAACCTGTCGAAATGAGGATACGGAGCTATCTCGCAGCTTTAAGTTCTTTTAAAATCAAAATAAACAGCCAATTCGGCACAAGACGTATAATGATATCTGCTTTAGCGATAGACGGGCAAGCTCGTCGGTATTTAAGTAAACCAATTATGGAGCGCCGCTCCCTTGCTTCAGCGAACCCCAATATTTCCTTTAGATGCGGTGAATCGGGAAATCTATCGGCAAATCGCCTAGCAGTATCAACCCTGTTTTTAACTCTTGTCGAATACCAATCATCTTTTGAAGAAACACCTGCAAGGAATCCAGTTTCGTTACCACCATGTCGACGATACTTAACCAAAGGAGTCATAGTAAAGCTGCACTTCCCCAGTTCACTGCAACCCAATGTCAACCACAAGTCATGTGCAGTCGATTCCGGAAAGGGAATCATCGACTTCGCCGCACTCGCATCTAACATGAGAGCCATACCAATGCCGTAACATACGCTTGCGGCCTGTACAGTAATATCCTCTCCAGAGCACCAATTTACTTCCGGCGAATTAGGATGAGCTTTCCTATAACTCTTTACCAGAATATTTCCGTTTTCGTCAATTACCGATCTATCACAAACATCTAGAATTGAGCCTTCTTCTAGCATATGGTTGAGCGAAACTTCAACTCTATTAGGCTCCCAAATATCATCCTGATCGCAAAGTACTACGTAATCCCCTTCCGCCAAGGAGAGCAGCGCCTCGAACGATTTGACATAACCGAGATTATTATCACCGTGATAATACCGATAGGCGTTTTTCGTTATATGCGCTTGGATAAACCGCTCTAATGAATCCGATTCAGGGCAGTCATTTCTAACTAGAAGCGTAAGCGGAAACGTTTGTTTATCTATCGAATCAAGTTGTTCCGCGAAAAACTTAAGATCGGGTTTATAAGCTGAGAGAAGTACGCATACGCCAATATCATTTCCCATTTCTATTTCCAAAAATCCTCCCAAATTCATTGCTAAAGATTATCAAAGCACCCTCAGTTAAAAGAAACTCTTTTAAAAATAGAGTATTTATCCCTGTCTCTTAAAACGAGTGCCTAATATCAATAAGTAACAACCTTTGTTCCATAAGGAATGTTATCGTAAATCCATTTTGCATTCTGAATCTCAAGGCGTACGCATCCAGCAGAGGATGGAACGCCCATCGTGGGATCCATCACGCGGTTGCTGTTGACGTAGTAGGGTGAGGAATGGAATAAGTAATCACCATAGAACTGCGTGTAGTAATAGCAAGTATATCCATGCCCAAAGGAGTATCCCTTACCGTAGACTTGATACTCCCCTATCACCGTAGGCGTGCTAGCTTTTCCCGTCGAACATACATATCGACGGTTTAAGGACCAGTTATTCCAGGATCCAGTGTAAATACTCGTAACGCAACGTGACGTATCGACAAGTATCAGCCAATTTGTATTGCTTGAATAACTTTGAGCCTTAGCATCCATATAGTCTGACACCCACGCGCCGTTAGCCATAAAGAAATTCCAGGATCCGTCCACAACGCGCCAGCCAGTAGCCATAGCTCCACTAGCATCAAGCCAATACCAGGTGCCGCCCAGATTGAGCCATCCTGTCTGCATATAACCAGACGAATTCAAGTAATACCAAGATCCGTTAACGGCAACCCAACCGGTTTTCATAGCATAAGTGGACGGATCTAAATAGAACCAGGAGCCATCCTTGTACAGCCAGCCAGATCGTGCATAGCCAGCGGTCTCATCAAAAAAGTACCATTTTCCGTTAACGTTCTTCCATCCAGCGCAGGGGGAGCCATCGGTTGGATCAGCATAGAACTTACAGCCTCCAAGCATCACAAACCCGTGAGCTTCGACCAATTCGCCATCGCCGTTTGATGTAAACAGTTTTCCATTACGCAATGCTCCACACAATGAGCAATCAGAACCAGCAAAAGCCTTAGATGGCTCATCCTGAACCGAGTCCTGGACATCTACCCATTCACGACAAGCAACAGCGCCTGAAGCTTTTGCATAATAGCTTTTCCCATTTACAGAAAAATGATCAAGAAGCATTTTACCGTCGGCGGCAGGATCGAGATAATAGTATTGACCACCGTCCTTCAGCCATTCAGTCTTTATAGTGCCCGACGCTTGAGAAGGCTCAGCGTAATACCAGTCTCCATTGCTCATAAACCAGCCAAGTGACAACGCTCCCGTTGAAGAAAAATGATACCGGTTGGATCCGATGACATAAAAGCCGGTAGCCATTCTATTGTCATTTGCGACATCGAGCCAATACCAAACGCCGTTCACCAAACGCCAGCCCGATGCAAGTGCGCCGGAACCGTCAGCGTAATACCAGTCCGTCCCATCAAACGCCCAACCAACAGCCATTGCGCCGGAATCCGATAAATAGTAAAGAGACGAACCGACAGAAACGATTCCTCTAGACATAACACCATCATTGGCGGGATCAAGCCAATACCAATTATTGCTAGTTTGAAACCAGCCGGTTAAGACTTCACCATTGTTACCCCAATACCATAAACCGTTATCAAGGCACCAACCATTAATCAGTCCATAGGTTCCAAGAAGATAAGGGTGCCCATCAATAACACGTCGACCAGTAGCCATAGAACAGCTGTCAAGGGAGTCAAACCAGTACCATTGGCCTCCGATAAACTGCCAACCACTTGCCAAAGCGCCTGATGGACCCGCGTAATACCACTTATTTTCAGTAAAAATCCAGCCGCAGCTCATTGCGCCGTCACGAGCGGGGTCCAAGTAGTACAACGAGTCGTCAATATTCTGCATTCCGGTCAAACGACAGCCGTCTAGATAGTAGTACCAGGACAAACCGTTCCATTGCCATCCAGATAGTTTTTCTGTCGTCGACAGGTCTTGACTTTCGACAACCTGTAGGCTCGAATCTTCCGTTGTTTTGCCGGCACAATCACTGGAGTCTTGAGAGCAACCGCCACCGACAAATGCTCCCGACCCTCCTGTCGAGTCGCGCTCTACGACACCGTTATCCGCCCCCTCTTCCACGGCATAGGCAGTGCAAGAAAATGCGGGGACGGAAACTGAGAGCAAGGCGGAAAATAGCATCAAGCCAATTACTCGCCAACAAATTCGATGTTCAATCCGAGCATTCATTTCAGGCCCCCAACCGATATCGACCGGCTTGCAGCAAATCAATTAAATAAACGGACGGGCTGCGCCGATCACATTTCCCCTTGCGCTAATGGAATGAATTCCGACGCCCTGATGAGGCCAGGAGTCAATCATCATACCGCCGCCAAGTGCAATTGCGATATGCCCGCGATAATAAATCACATCGCCACGCTGAATTGAGTTCGCACTCACGGGCATAAAGATATTACTTCGATACCAATTCATGGAATTGTAGGTTTGGCTTGGATCCCAGCGATGGTTATAAGGGTTGTAAACACCCATATCCATGCCAGTAGCATAAAGGCACTGCAAGACAAAACCAGAGCAATCAACAGCTCCACCGGGAGCGGTAGACCAAGGCTCAATATATTGCGTACCAATATACTCATAGGCGCGCTGGATAAAGGCGTTCACGCAATCTTCCCGCGTTGCCTCGACAGAGATGCGAGAAGGGGTCACATAGGTAAAGTATCCGGTGCAATAGCTAGGCAGCTGAACAGTCCAAGAACTGACCTGAGGATACTGGGATGGATTTTGCCAGCCAACTTTGTCGCACTGGTCATCGCTCCAGAAAACTCGACGAACGCCATCGATGGTCCTTGCGCCCGTTGCCATAGCGCCGCTGCCGTCTAACCAATACCACTTACACGAATCTTTAAGCCAGCCAACATGCATGCTGCCATTGGACTCAAGGTAATACCATGTTCCATTCAAGCATTTCCAACCAGTTGCCATTTTTCCGTCAGCGTTTAGGTAATACCATGCACCGCCAGTAAAAACCCATCCGGTCCTCATCACGCCAGAATCGGCATCAAGCCAATACCAATCGCCGTCAATCTGCAGCCATCCAAGATGAATGGCACCCGTTCCGGGCTCAGCGTAAAACCTAAGATTTGCGACATTAACCCAGCCGGACGCAATCTGCCAACCATCAGCTCCAGCGGTTTTTAGGATAGTGCCGTTTTCGCGAATCACATCCTTGCAAAGATATCCATTATCATTAGCGTATCTTTGAACGCCGTCATTAACGGTAACCCAGCTTGAAACCACAAGCCTGCCGCTCTGGTTTGCAAAACAATCGTTGCCGCCCACCTCAAATAAGCCCGTTTTCATGAGATGGCTAACAGGGTCCAGGTAATACCAGCTCGTGCCCTCTTTATACCAGCCAGAAATAAGTGCACCAGATTGGGAGGCGAAATACCAGCCGTCCTCGACCTGAGCCCAACCAACAGCCATAGCCCCGTTAGGCTTTAAATAATAAGCTGCATTGCCAAGGTCTAAACACCCAACGGACATCTTACCATCGGAGGCTGGGTCGAGATAATACCAAGCGCCGTTAACGAGTTTCCAGCCAGTGGCCGCAATACCGTTAGAGCAGTAATACCAATCTGCTCCGTCTTTGTACCATCCATTTGCGAGGCCATAGTCACCAAAAATGTAGGTTCTTCCATCAATCTTTTGACGACCCTTAAACATGATGAACGTCTGTGGGTCAAAATAATAGCGAGCCCCACCTATCGTTTGCCATGACGAAGCAAGGGCACCCGATGAATAAGCCCAGTACCAATTCCCGTCAACGAGAATCCAGCCGGTTTTCATAGCACCAGTGGCATCTAAATAGTATTTCCCGCTCCCGAGGTCGACAAAACCAACCTGCATTATATGGGTGGCAGGATCCAGGTAATACCATGTGCCGTCTTGATAAAACCAACCAGCAGCTAAATCGCCTCCAGCATTGGCATAAAACCAATTTCCATCTGAGTTACGTAGCCAGCAGTTCTGATATAGCGCGCCAAAAGGCGTTGCGGCATTGCCGTCATTCGCATAAAACGAAGCAGTCGATCCGCCAGCATCGGTCACATTGAAATAACCTGTCTGCATTGCACCATCATTGGCTGGATCAAGCCAATACCAATAGCCCCCGCTTTGCAGCCAGCCAGTTTGGTGTTTACCGTTTTTTCCGTAATACCAAACTCCAGACGACTCGTCTCGTTGCCAGCCATCTTTTATGACGGAAGAATTATCAGGTTGCAAATCATCGGAAACCACAGAAGAAAAAACCGCTTTTGACTCAATACTCTGAGCCTCAACGGAATCCTGTGCAAACGCGACATTCGCACTCAGGGGCAAGCAGCAAGCAGTGATTAATGACGCAGCAGCACAAACAAGCGTGGCCTTCTTTTCGAATCGATACATAAGCGACCCTCCCAGATATCTCATTTATTTATTTTAATCCACATTCCAAGATTGATTTTCGTTACTGTCTGTTCAGTCTATGTAGATTAATATATTAAATTGAACATAACGTTCAATCATTCTATTCTTTCCCTAAGCAATGAACATCTTAATTGGAGGCCTGCAGTGGAACTGACCAAGCGTAACTTTACAGTTCTATACGAATACTTAAAGAACCCATATGCCAGCCAGCGAGAAGTCGCCGAGCGCACCGGCCTTTCACTTGGATCAGTAAACGCAGCAAATAAAGAGCTTACGAATGAGGGCCTTCTCGAATCGGACAGCCTAACCGACAATGGTTACGAAGCACTTCACCCCTATAAGGTTGAAAACGCAGTGATATTAGCTGCGGGGCTTTCGAGCCGCTTTGCTCCTATTTCGTATGAAAAGCCCAAAGGCCTTTTAAAAGTACGTGGTGAGATTCTCATTGAGCGTCAGATTAGGCAGCTGCAAGACGCGGGTATCAGCAATATCACCGTCGTTGTCGGCTATAAAAAAGAGTATTTCTTCTATCTTGAAAGCAAGTTCGGCGTTTCGATTGTCGTCAACAACGAATACGCATCCAAAAATAACCACGCATCGCTTATGTGCGTAAAAGAGCGGCTTGGCAACACCTACATTTGCTCAAGCGATGATTACCTTCTAAACAATCCGTTTGAAGCATATGTTTGGAAAGCATTTTATTCTGCTCAATATGCTGAAGGCGCCACCAAAGAATGGTGCATTCAAACGGGAGCAATGGATAGAATCACCAATGTTACGATTGGCGGTTCCGATGCTTGGTATATGCTCGGACATGTCTACTTTGATAAAGCCTTCTCACTTGCATTTAAGCAGATTCTTGAAACGGAATATAACAAGCCCGAAACAACGGACAAGCTTTGGGAAGATCTATATATCGAGCACATCAAGGAGCTCGATATGGTGATCAAATAGTATCCTGAGGGCGAGATTAACGAATTCGATTCTCTTGATGAGCTGCGTGTCTTTGATCCGCATTTTATCGAAAACGTTGACTCCGACATTTTCGATAACATCGAGCAAGTGCTCGGCTGTTCCAAATCAGAGATTCACGACGTTTATCCCCTTAAACAAGGCCTTACGAATCTATCGTGCCACTTTAGAACCAATGATGGAGAGTACGTTTACCGCCATCCGGGAGTCGGAACCGAACTGCTTATTAACAGAAATGGAGAAGTAGCCGCACTTAAAAAGGCCAAGGAACTCGGCCTTGACGATACGTTCATTCATGAGGACCCAAAGCGCGGTTGGAAAATTTCGAAGTTTGTACCCAACGCAAAGCAGCCTGATCCGCACGATGCTGCCCAAATGAATCGAATGATGCAGATGTGTCGTTCGCTTCACGAGAGCGGTGCAAATGTCGAAACCGAATTTGACTTCTACCTCGAAGCGAAGCGCTACGAATCACTTCTTCTGGAAAAAGGTCCCATCGACATTCCAGGCTACAGGGAAATGGCCGCCGAAATCGATGAATTGGAGCACTTTGTTCAGGCCGACAATGCGCCAAAATGCCTTTGTCACAATGACTTCTTTTACCTCAATTTCCTTATCGATGAAAACGACAAGTACTATCTCATTGACTGGGAATATGCTGGCATGAGCGATTACGCGAACGATTTTGGAACGTGCAGTGTCTGCTGTGAGCTTTCCGAAGATGAAGTCGACCGCGCGCTTGATGCATATTTTGGGCGCAAGGCAACAAACAACGAAATTGCGCATAACTATGCGCACATTGCCCTTGCAGGATGGTGCTGGTACCTCTGGTCTCTTCTGAAAGAAGCCGAAGGCGACTTCGTGGGCGAATGGCTCTATATCTACTTCAATTACGGTGCCAAATACCTCAAAAAGGCACTGGAGATCTATCGGAAAGGTGAGTAACGATGCAATTCGGCTTTTTTAGCGGTCTTCTTTGGGGCCTTGATACAGTAATTCTTGGAATCGGCTTGGCGCTTCCGCCCTATATTGGATCGGCGGAAGCGCTTGCATGCGCCTCCATTGCGGGATCCTTTCTCCATGATGCCTTCTGTGCAATTTGGCTCTTTGGCTACATGGGAGTCCGAGGCAGACTAAAAGACACGCTCGCTGCACTTAAAACTCGTTCGGGCAAGGTCGTCATCGCCGGCGCCCTACTCGGTGGACCTATCGGAATGACCGGCTACGTATTGGCAATTAATAACATCGGAGCTGCCTACACGGCAATCATCTCCGCCTTCTATCCCGCAGTCGGAGCATTCCTTTCCTTCGTACTGCTGAAGGAGAAAATGGGCAAAGGCCAGATTCTTTCCCTTCTCGTTGCTCTTTGCGGTGTAATGACGATGGGCTATCTATCGGCCGGATCGAGCGAGATTGCAAATGCCCCCCTCGGCTTACTCGGCGCGGTGCTTGCCGTTATTGGATGGGGATCCGAAGCGGTGCTGTGCGCATGGGGAATGAAAGATGATGCCGTTGATGACGAAACAGCTTTGCAAATCCGCGAAACTACAAGTGCGCTTGTTTATGGAGCGCTCGTACTCCCCCTCTTCGGAGCATGGCATTTCACGTTGGGCGCTATCCCAAGCATGCCCACATTGATTATTGCACTCGCCGGACTCGCAGGAACTGCATCCTATCTGTTCTATTACAAGGGCATTGCGGCAATCGGAGCAGCGCGTGCGATGGCTCTGAATATCTCCTATTCGGCATGGTCAGTGGTCTTTGGCCTGATCTTACTTGGAACAATTCCCGACATGGCATCCGTAATCTGCTGCGTTGTAATTGTATGCGGAACAGTTTTGGCAGCCAGTAACTGGGACGAACTATTTGGACGTAAGAAGACGGCGTAGCTAGATTAACAAAGTAGCAAAAGGGGAGAGCTCGTCGAGCTCTCCCCTTTTAGCATCATGGCTATTCAATTACCACGGCCTGGCTATCCATCTGTTGCCACGTGCCGAAGAACACTTGGGCATTTCGCGTAACATTGCCGTTAATCGAATCCGAAAGATAGACAATTCCCTGCTCGTCATCATAGCCTTTAAGGACTACGGCATGATTACCGCCCCACAGACCATAGGAATGCCCGTTATACCAACGCGCAGCATAACGGCCTCCTGGCCAACTTCCCCATTCGGTATTCCACATCTCAACAGGTTGACCACAGGTCAGCCTGTTCTTAATGGAAGAAATTGACGAGAAAGAAACGTCTTTTGCCTGCTTGCCACTTCCAGCAGCACGCAGAAAGTTATTACCAGCAATAGTAATCGCAGGTGCGACGCATCCCATGAGACCCCCGCTGCTACGCCTTGGATTGCCATCAAAAGCGGTAACAAAATTGCCATTGCTTCCCTTGGGCAAATAGTAATCCGCAATAATCGTCTTACCTAAACCGAAACCATAGTAGTTAAGCAAGTTTGTAAGGGCAACCGACTCACAGCCAGTAGGAAGTTCCGGGTACTGCGAATAGCACGGGACATCGACCCAAGCGCCAACCATTGCGCCGGATGAACTGAACTTGTAGTCAGTAGAGCCGATCCAATACCAACCGTTACTCAACATTACTCCCCCACGTGCGACATCAAGGTAATACCATGTGCCCCCAAGGGAAAGCCATCCCGTTTTCATCGCGCCAGAAGCGGAATCCAGCCAGTACCAGTTGCTGCCATCGTTAAGCCAGCCGGTCGCCATTCGACCATCCGGGTTAAAGTAATACCAAGACCCAGCAATTTGCTGCCACCCAGTCAGAATTACTCCACTAGCAAAACAATAATATCGAGCACCCTGACTCTCAATCCAACCAGTTCTGGCATTACCGTCGTCGTCAATCAGCTGGATTCCCGAATCGGTCATGATGCCTTTAAGGTCAATTGCGCCGCTGGATGACGAATGATACATCCAAGACCCATCACCGTTTGACCAGCAATTAGCCATCATCTTGCCGGTACTATTAAATATGTATTCACATGATCCGATAGTTTGAACGCCCGTGGCCATGGCGTGCGTCGAGGGATCGAGCCAGTACCACGCACCGTTTAGGCTGAGCCAGCCGGAGGCGAGGGCGCCGGAGCCCGTCGCGTAGTACCAGGTGCCGCCGTCGAGGACCCATCCGGTCGCCATCGCGCCGGAGTCATTGAACCAGTACGCGGAGCCGTGGCACGAATGGAGGCCCGTCGCCATGGCGCCGCCCGCGTCGGGCTCGAGCCAGTACCAGGAACCGCCGGTGTAAAGCCAGCCGGTCGAGGCGATACCGTCAGCGAACCAGTACCAGGAGCCGTCGACGAGGCCCCAGCCGTTAAGGGGGCCGCAGCTGACGAAGTAGCGGCGGACGCCCTGCGCGTCCGTCTGGTAGCCCGTCAGCATGGCACCCGTCCGGGCGTCGAAGCAGTAGGGCACGCCGCCGACGGATACGGGGCCGCGCGCCAGCGCGCCGGAGCCAGTCGCGTAGTACCAGGTCCCGCCGTCGAGGACCCACCCGGTCGCCATCGCGCCGGACGAATTAAACCAGTACAGGGAGCCGTTGCACTCGTGAAGGCCGGTAGCCATGGCACCGCCCACGTCGGGCTCGAGCCAGTACCAGGTGCCACCCTGGCACAACCATCCGGTATACGCTTTGCCGTCAGAGGTTGCGTAATACCAAGTGCCCTCTTTTAACTGCCAGTAATAAAGAGAGACATCAACATACGCGTAATTCATATCAACGTTTCCGCTAATACCAGAAACTTTTCCGCGGCTTGTATACTGCCAAAAGCTGTAACTGCCGGTATAGTGACATTGGGAGTTGTATTGAGCAATCCAATGATCCCAAGAACCGCTCTTAAATACAGGGTCGGTCAATATATTGTTAAACCAATTTAGGTTTGCATAAATGCCTGGCTTATATCCAGCACTAGAAATCTTATTACAGAATATCTGAGCTCTAGATGCAATTCCGGATTGACGACCATCTGCAATAATTGTCTTGTCCTCAAGATCGTAATACACCGGTAGCCTAGGATTGCGCCCCGATAGGCAGTCAATCACCATGGACGCCTCATCGGCTGCCTGTTGATTATCAAAAGCATATGAATAGATATAGACGCCGTAAGGAATTCCGAGTCGCTCGCACTCAGAAATATTTCGATTAAATTGATAGTCAACTCGACCGCCCCAAGATGGAGCGCCAAATCCAACACGCAGTATAGCGAAATCGATACCAGAAGCCTTAACAGCATTCCAGTCAATACGTCCTTGATGCTCACTGACATCGATGCCCTGCGCCGTAGCCCCATCGGGAAGAATGTCCATGGACAATAAGGCTATTCCATCTTCTTCGGAAGAAGCATCCTCTGCGACCAATTGTCCATCCTCATAACGCCAGGAATTCTCAACTAGGGACCGCGCAGCTTCCGCGTTCGAGGGAAAAACAAACACAGAAATGGGCGCAAGGACCATCAGCACCAACAATGCCGAAAATAACTTAAGATGTTTGCTCATGTAAACCTCGTCATTCGTTCTTGTTTGCGTCTAGCTTACAGCATGGCTGTGAAAGATTTCCGAACATCCAACTGGACAAGGCGCCATCTAGGACGACAAATAACTGCACGCAATACCACAATGTAAACAAGAACTTCCCAGCAAGGTGAAACCAAGGACTCCTGGTCCCTACTCTTTGCCCAAAGAATGCCGACATCAGTTAGCTTTCAAACTAGATGTCAAAAAGGCAGGGGGCCCAGAGAGTCCCCTACAACTCGGAATTCTAACGAATCAATATTACTTTCGATGGACCCAAAGCAGTCAAACCAGAAATACGGTTTCCATAACCGTCACTATGCCAAAACAAGTTTTCGCTCGGCGAATTGCCCCAGAAAAAACCGATATGACTATCGTCCGCATATGGATTGTAAGGATTGAAAAATACAATATCCCCCTTACGAGCCAAACCACTACGCAACAACTCATCAATAGAGTTGAAATAAGTCACGTTCGCGCATGTATCGATAGCGTAGCCATACCAACGATACGCGTTAACGCAGCCGCCCCTTCCGGGACCCCCACTCCAAGGCGAATGGCTCTGCTCAGCGGCAATGGGAGCTAAATTACCGCCCGCCTTCATATATGCATGCGATACAAATCCGCCGCAGTTCATACCGGTATACCCGTCCCAACGAGGATCACCCTTTGGATACATGCATGATTCTTGGCTAAGATGCGTATCATAGCGTGTTCCACGGTAATAGCCGTCGTTTTCGTGGCTCATAAGCCAATTGACCAGGCTGGACCTATTGACCCCCAAAACAGAACCAGACGTATTCAACCATGCACCGCTTGCATTGAAGTAGTAGTCAACGCCATCGATTTTCAGCCACCCATTAGCAAACATGGCACCCGAAGGCTGGAGCCAGTACCACGTACCGCCGTCATTAAGCCATCCAGTTTTCATCTTGAATGTGGAAGGGTCCATCCAATACCACGCACCGTTGACATATTGCCAACCAGACTTAAGGACACCATTGGAAGATGCGTAGTACCAAGTATTACCGTTTTCATCAGAAGCGACATTCGACATAATCCAACCAGATGCCACATTAACGACACCGTTTGCGTCCGCATAGAAAACTGCGTCTCCAATATGAATTGCACCTGGCAATGAAGACAAGTCGGCACGATCGGCGATTACGGGAGATCCATCAGATGAAGTAGGCAACGGCTCGCTCAGTGCTCCAGACGAATTCGCCCATGACATACCGTCGCTCAAGTTGATCCAGCACGAAGATGCCATCGCACCAGAATCATAAGAATAATAGCGCGTGTCGCCTACCGTATATTCACCAGTACGCATTGCGCCGGACACCTCATCAAGGTAATACCAGGCGCTTCCGGACTTTATCCATCGCCCTCGTTGAATTGCTCCGCTTGATGCGGCGTAGTACCAAGTATTATCAGCAAGTGCCCAGCCTGTTGCCATGGCACCTGAACTCGTAAGGAAATAGGAGGATGTACTCACTTGCACAAAGCCCGTGAGCATAATATGGCTTCCTGGATCCAGGTAATACCAAGAATTCCCTAGAAGTAACCAGCCTCCATGCAGCAAGCCGTTGGAGTCAGCGTAATACCAGTTGTTGTCAATAAGCGCCCACTGGGAGGAGAGCATGGCCCCCGATCCGTTAAAGATATAAGGGGTTCCATTGCATGCATTCAACCCGGTGGCCATAGAACCGTCCGCAGGATCAAGCCAATACCAACGGCCCCCATCCGAGAGCCAGCCCTTTACCAGGGCGCCAGAGCCGGAAAAATAATGCCAGACGGAAGCATCAAGATGCCATCCGATAAGCATTGCGCCAGAAGAGGAGAATCCATACGTAGCTCCCCCGATCTGCAGCATCGAGTCGTGGACCATCTTGCCTTCATCATCCAGCCAATACCAGTTGTTGCCGTCTGAAAGCCAGCCTTTTACCATGGCGCCAGAACTGGAGAAATAACGCCAAGCAAAAGTGGAGCCCGTAGAATCTAGGTACCAGCCGACACGCATTGCACCCGAAGAGGAGAATCCATAAGTCGCACCCCCGACTTGGACCAATCCATCCTGAGCCATTCGACCTTCGTCGTCGAACCAGTACCAGCTACCGTTTATATGTCTCCAAGAAGAAACAGCGATCGTTCCGTCGGACAAGCCCCAACGCCAAAAACCAGCCCCTTCTTCGGGTGATATCCACCCCTGATGTCAAACAATTTGATTCGAAACCTCAGAAGGGATCTCATTATCCATCTGAGAGTTCTGCTCGACAGCGAAGGTCGATTCGCGCTGAACATCAACGCCTGACTCGACAGAAGCAATAGCAACGTTAGATGCGGGACCTTCGTCAGTGTTATTCAAATCAAGGGCGTATAACATCGAGGGCGAACCCAAAAGGAGCCCCAAAGAAACAAGGCCCGAAAAGACCAGCACCCCGAATGACCATTTCTTCATAGCAGCACAGTATCCAATCACGCAGTGGCCCCGTCACCTCAGGGCAACGGGGCCTCAATCAAAACTAGCTCAGTAATGTACTAGCCAATTTGCTGGCAGTTTTTGCACTCTCGTGAAGCGCCACGCCTCTGGGCCTCCTGGATAGAGATCTGCGAATAGCCCTTTGCGTCCTTGCCAACGGTACGGCACTTATGCGTATGGTAAACATGGCTACCGCTCTTGTACCAAACTAAACCGTAGCCCGGAATCCACTTGCCGTCCTCGCCGACATAGTAGGAGCCAACCCAGGCATTCGTAGCCATGGCACCGGAAGACTGGAGGTAGTAGTCGCCGACCCAGGCGTCGTGGGCCATAGCGCCGGAACCGCTAAAGTAGTACCAGGCGCCGCCGACCTGACGCCAGCCGGTGGCCATCGCGCCGGAATCGTCGAACCAGTACCAAACTCCACCAACGTTAGCCCAAGAGTTAGAGGCCATAGCGCCCGAACCTCCGAGCCAATACCACGTGCCGCCATTGCTGAGCCAGCCGGTTGCCATGGCGCCCGAACCGCTCGCATAGTACCAAGAGCCGCCTGCCAAGAACCAGCCAGTGGCCATTGCACCGGAGTCGTCGAACCAGTACCAGGAGCCGCCGAGGCTGCGCCAGCTGTTAGCGACCATGGCGCCCGAGCCGTCGAGGTAGAACCACGTACCGCCGATGTTGAGCCAGCCAGTGACCATCGCACCGGAGGCATTAGTGTAGTACCAGGTACCCGAATCGTTGATCCAGCCAGTCAGCATGACCCCAGATTCGTTGAAATAGTACCAAGCCCCGCCGAGATTATGCCAACCGGTCAATAGCTCACCGTCAGAGGTCGCATAGGACCACTTTCCGTAGATGGAGTCGTAGAACCAGCCACTATGCTGCATGCGGCCATCGGCGTTGGCACCAGGGGTGTTCAGGAAGTAGTTCTTGCCGTCAATCTGAACTCGGCCGTATGCCATATCATGGCTTTCGGGATAGAAGTAATACTTGTCCCCACCGATAGACTGCCAGCCCGACACCGCGGTCCCGTCAGCGCCAAAATAGTACCAGACAGCTTCGTATTCGTTATGCCACTGGTTCGTGACCATGGCGCCAGTTTCGGGATCGAAATAGCGAAGGCTGCCGTCCTCGCACCGAACGAGTCCAGTCTTCGGACGACCGTCGGAACACCATTCCGTAATCGGTCCACCGCCTCCGCCACCGCCAGCAATATCAGCAAATGAGGGCGCCGGGGCAACCGTCATGCAGGCAGCGGCAAATGCAACAACCCCCAGCACTGTTAGTCCGTGCCATCTTTCTCGAAGGTTTTTCATACGACATCCTTTCTCCGAGATTTAAGGCTCTCTTAAGTTATTTTTAAACTATCAATTCAGTATTTCAACGGGAAATCGATAAAAGGTGTCTTTGTGACTGCAATTTAAATATGAGTCGCCACACCTCAACCGTTACGCTAAATAGCTTCTGAGTCAAACCGAGCACATAAGCGAACCAATTTAATACGGCCACCTGAAAAATCCTGACACACGTTTTCGATATGACAAGAGCTGCTTGAACGGGGAGTACTTGAACCCCACCGCCCTTGCAGCTCTTGAGGATACTTTGCCGGAACTTGGCATTACTTCGCACTAAAACGAGAAGTACTCACTGTCGGAGGATAGGTTCGGTCCGAGCCACGGGTCACCATCGAGGGAGAGCTCCGGCCAGCGTTGCATGAACAGAGCTTGCTCGCGTTTCCAGCGGCGCAGCTTTTCCTCGTTAGCCTCTTCCCTGCCGCGCGAGGTGAACTCGTAGTGGTATAGCTCGGCATAGGGCGTAAAGATGGTGCGGTAGCCCGCCTCCCATACGCGCAGGCAAAAGTCTGCGTCGTTAAAGCCAACGGCGAATTCCTCGTTGTAGCCGCCGACGCGCTCAAATACGTCGCGGCGGACCATCTGACAGGCGCCCGTCACGGCGCTGAAGTTGCCCGGGCGCACGGCACGGGCAAGATAACCCTCGCGCTTTGCGGAGAAGTCCTGGTTGGCATGAGCAAGTGCGCCACGCACGCCAACCAAAATGCCGGCATGTTGTACCAGATGATCGGCAAAATAGAGTTTGGCGCCCACCACGCCCGCATCGGGACGCTGCAGATAGCCCATCATCTCTTCGATAAAATCGGGGCTTATGACCTCGGTATCGTTGTTGAGCAGCAGCAGATAGTCGCCCTTGGCATGCTCCACGCCAAAGTTAATGATCTGGGAGTAATTGAACTCACCCGGCCAGTACACAACGCGCGCGATACCCTTGCCTTCGGATGCCGCAGCCACGCGTTCCGGCAGGGTTTCGTAATACGCAAACGTCTCCGGGGCTTCGCTGTTGTTCTCCACCAAGACGATCTCGAAGTTGGCATACGTTGCCTTCTGAGCGATCGACATCACGCAGGCGTCGAGCGTCTCAACGTGGTCCTTGGTGGGAATCACAATGCTCACCAGCGGCGTAGGCTCCGGCAGTGCATAACGCATGCGATAGACAAACGGCGTCTCGGTCTCCTCGACCGTTCCGCAGATGCCCAGCGCGTTAAAGTGGCGCTGAAGCGCAAGGCGCCCGGCTTCAATAGCATACGGCTTGCTATCGGCAGAGCCATCGGCGGTCGATCCCGGATGCACACGCCAGTGATACAGCACATGCGCAACGTGCTCAAAGCGCACGCCAGCTGCAAGGCAGCGAAGCGTCAGGTCGTAATCCTGGGCGCCCGCAACGTCTTCTGGGGACGTGCCAATGCGATCGACGAGTGCCTTCTCCACCATCAGGAAATGCGTCACGCAGTTATGGCTATAGAGCAGGTCGGCGTTGAGCTTGGTCTTAAAGACCGGCTGACCCCACTCCCCCGTTTTCTGAAACATGTCCTCGTCACAGAACAGGACCTGGGGACGCTCGCCCTCGGCAGCCTTGTTCAGCGTGGCAACATAGTGGAATAACGCGTCCGGTTCCAGGATGTCATCGTGGTCCAAGAACGCGATGTAGTCGCCCGTCGCTTGCTCAATACCCGCGTTGGTGTTGACCACGATGCCGCCGTTGCCGGGCAGCCCAATGCGACGAACGCGCTCGTCATTGGCGTCCACCGCAAGGTCGGCCACCGCGTCCCATTCGGGCGAGGCGTCCATAAGCAGCAATTCCCAGTTGTCATAGCTCTGGGCTAGCACCGAGTCCAGCAGCTCGCGCAGGTAGACCCGATCAGTCTTGTAGCACGGCACCACAATGCCCACGAGCGGCCTATAGGCAAAGGCCGCCGAAGCGACACGTTGGCACGCCAAATCGCCCGGCTTTGCGCGATGTTGCTCAAACCAACGTCGATAAGCTGCGTCGTCTGCACGCGCGTCCTTCATGCGGTTCCAACTGTCATCGAACATGCCGTTGTACAGGCGACCATCCATGGCGCAAAACCCGCTCTGGATCTGCTCTGTGGGATCGCTCACAATCGCGACAAAATCTCGTATATCCTGAGGCACCTCTACGCTCAGATACGTTTTATTGACGCGGCAACCGTTGCGCTGCGGCACATCGACCTGCGATTCAAACACATGCACGGTGACACCAATGGCATTCATGTGCGTATCGAAAATCTGGAGCTCAGGTGCGCACTGGGGGTCTCCAGCCCAGGTAACCTCATAGCGCCACACCGCGCCGACGTCTGCCGGCAAATAGCGAATGGCATCGATCTCGTAGCGGCCGCAGTGTTCGCCACGCTGCGCATCGCGGATAAGCGCACACATCGCAGGCTTTGCTTTGTAGTTAATCTTGGATTCCAGCTTGGCCACGCGGCTATCGAGGCGAATGGAGCCAAGCTTTTGGCCACCGGACACAAATGCAGCGTCGATTGAGGAACCATCCAAAAACGGAAGCACCAAGACGGCGAGCTCGCGCTCGTAATCGGAAACGGAAGGGCAAAGCGCCAGCACACGGCCATGATCGACCGGGAGCACCAGCGACGGCACACAAGAACCGCTCGTAGTCGCATGGGCAAACGCCTGAGAGCCCTCCCGCTCAATAAGCGCGGCGACATCCTGACCGGCAAAACGAAGCAGCACAAACAGACGGCCCTGACTGCGGCAAAGTGCCAAACGCTTGATACTCATCTACACTTCTCGCTTTCCCAGGGCGTTCGCTGCCATGCGTTTGCAGGCACCCAGACGCCCAAACCTCAAGACGTCGTAATCGAACATGAGCTTTTTGCACCCACGGGCATTGGGGGCCTTGCTGATAAGCGCCGCACGCACCATAGCAGCAACAGAAGGAGCGCATTGTGCGAGCGCAGCATCGCTGCTCACGGCAGAACCGGCAAGCGCTGTGGCAACGGCAGCAAACACCTTGCCGCAGCCCGTACCCAGAAGCCTGAGCGCATCGTACAGCACAAGATCGCACAGGAAATATGCCAGGTCATCGGCGTGCTGAGCATCGAGACCGTCGCGCTGCCAGTCAGCCAGCACCGCGGAGTAAATCTTCACGTGCTCCAGCAGACGTGTCTCGTCGTCGTAGCGCATGGTGTCCATGAGCGAACCCTTGCGCGCCACGCGGTAGTCATACAGCTTGTTCGAGATAAGCGCGGTCTTATGCGAACGACCGTACACGGCAAAATCGAAGACCTGGTCCTCGCCATACTTAACGGTTTCGTCGAACACGATCCCGTTGCCCAGCAAAAACTCACGCTTGCAGGCGGTGCGCCATGCAAAGGGGCGAGACGCTTCCTTAAACAGCAGGTCAGAGCTATAGCCCACAAACGACACATCGCGCGGGCTCAGAACATAGTTAAGCCACGGATACCCCGCCTCCAGCGGATACGGGTTCGCGCCAAAGGTCAAAACGTCGCAGTCCTCGCGCTCAAAGGCATCGACGATCACGCGGCACGCATCGGGTGTAAAGCGGTCATCGGAATCCAAGAACGCGACGATAGGTGCCGTGGACGCGGCGATGCCTGCATTACGCGCACTCGACAAGCCGCCGTTTGGCTTATCGACCAGCGTAAAGCGCGCGTCCTTTTCGCAATAGGCAGCCGCAATATCGCGCGAACCGTCCGGCGAGCCATCGTTGACCAGCACGCCCTCCCAATCGGGCATATCCTGCGCAAGCAGGGAGTCCAGGCACCAGGCCAGGCACTCCTCCACCTTATAGATGGGAACGACAACGGAAATCTTGGGGTTAGCCATAGTCACTCGCTCCTACTGTGCGGCCGGAACGTCATCGGGGTGTGGGTTGTCGCCGTAGGTGCGCTGATACGTCAGCACGCGCCAGACCAGCGGCAGGCCGCCAATCTTAAAGTAATGCTTAAACGTATTGAGCTTGCCCGGCTTTTTAAAGTCAAAGCGCGAATCGATATAGGCACGGGGAGACTTGACCATCAGGCGCAAGTCGGTCTCGCCACGCGGATCGAAGAGCGACAGGTCGAAGCGACCGGCATCCCAATCGGCCTTGAGCTCGGGAGATGCCATCTCCCAAAACTGCTCGCGCAACTCATCGACCAAACGCTCGTCATTCCAACGGTACGTATCGACCTTCATGCGCATTAAAATGCCCTGGAGCTGAGCCTTGAGCTCGGGACGCTCGTCCAAAAAGCGCTGCATCTCGGCATATTCGTCGCACACGCAAAACACCTTGTTGGGCGAATTAACAGAGCTCTTCTCGTTATCCTGGCGATAGCACAAAATGGGATCCGCAATAAACGCAGCACGCTCGGCGCTTGCCCAGACCTTAAAGTTAAAACCCGCATCCTGATACGAGGCACCCGGCGTGGGAAGGAACCGGATCTGGTTGGCGTTGAGAAACTCGCGCCGATAGATGGCAGACCAAATGGAAGGCTTGCGGTAGAAGATACCCGGGCGATCGACGGGGCGATACGCCGCACCCGTCATATACTCGTCGATAATTCCAAACAGCTCGCGGCGCTCGCTGGGCGTGGACCAATACAGATAGAAATCACCTTTAACCACATCAGCGTGCTCGGCATCTGCCTTGGCAACCAGCTTTTGAAGCGAGTCCTCAAACATAAAGTCATCGGACTCAAGGATGCCCACGTACTCACCGCGCGCCATCTCCAGGCCACGGTTCATCGAATCGCCGTAGCCGCTGTTAGCCTTGTCGATCATCTTGACGCGCGCATCGCGCTCCATGTACTCGCGGATGATATCCGGCGAACTATCGGTAGAACCGTCGTTGATGCAGATGACCTCGATGTCCTTGAGCGTCTGCGCAACGGCAGAATCGAGGCACTCGCGCAGGTAGCGCTCAACATTGCAGATGGGAACAAGCAGCGAAACTTTAGGGGTATCAGAGTTCTGCAAGAGAACCTCCTGTTGAATAGCGTGTAACAGGGTTATTTTAGCAGCGAAGCAACGGCGCGCAGCGGCGCCCAGAATTAGATAAAGCGCTCCAGGCAGGCCTTGAAACCACGGGTCGAAAGATAGAACAGTGTGGCGTCTGCCATCGAAACGCCCGAGGTCGCCGCAACGAACTTATGGGCAACACGGCGAACGGCGCCCTTAGCAGGCATATCCGCCCACTCCGTTCCCAAAAACGTCGTGAAATCCATATTGACGCGACCGGCCACACGACGGAAACCATCGGCGTCCAGATGCGCCAAGTCAAACACGATAAGGTCCAAGAACCAAGTGACCAGCTCGCCGGGGCACAGGTCCAAAAGGCTGTAGGCCGCCCAGTCCTCCAAAACTTCCTCGAGCATACTCATATGAGCGTCAAGCTTTTTGGCGCGAGCATCGGCACTGTTGAACTCGTGCGTTGCCGAGTCGTTCTCCATCACGTAGTGGTAGAACTTGTCCGGCATGACAACGGTCTTGCGGGCAAGCGCATAGGCCGCAAATTGGAATACGACATCCTCGCCCAAGGCCAAGCCGGGAGCAAAGCGAACACCTTCGCGATTGAGCAGCTCGCGCGAAAAAGCCGCGCGGCACGCATAGGGCTGTGCGTTTGCGTGGAACAGCAACTGGGGATCTCGTGCGCCAAAGGTGCCAGCTTTGGGGCTCATGAGTTGCTGGACACGCTTGGGTGCGGCGTCGGACGGCTCGCAGACACCACCGAATACGGCGACCTCGGCATCCGACGACTCCATGGCCTGCAGCACGCGCTCCACCGTTCGGGCGTGGATGTAATCGTCGGCGTCTACAAAGAAAACCACCTCGCCCTTGGCGGCATCGATTCCGGCATTTCGAGCGCACGAGACGCCCGCGTTTTCCTGGTCAATCACCAGCACACGGTCGTCGGCCTGCGCAATTTGACGCAAAACGCCCAGCGAATCGTCAACCGAACCGTCGTTGACGCAGACAACCTGAATCGAGCGCTCAAACTGGGCCAGCAGCGAATCGAGACATCGCTGAACTGAGTTTGCAGAGTTGTATACGGGAACGACAATGGTCGCTTTGGGGCTCGTGGCTTCTCCCATACCGACCTACCCCCTCAGCGATTCGATGAGGAAGGCGGCAAGTACGCCGGGGCCTCCAACCGATGCGTAGTATTTGGCGCGTCCCAAGGCTCCATCCGTTGCAAAGTGCGGATGCTCGTCAACCCAGCCCTCAGGATCTTTGAGGATGGCAGCGAGATTCGCACGCTTCCACGGCTTCAGATCGTCCAGCAAAAACTCCCCGGCGTCCAAGGCCGCTTGGAACTCCTTGGCCATCTGCACCAGGAACTCTTTATAGAACTTAGGCGCCAAGCGCACATAGTTCCACATATACGAATCGTACTTAATGAGCTGATTGAACTTGAGCATGCGCGCGACGTAATCACTTGCGTGGTCGCGGGCATATTCCTCTCTGATCCAACGCTCAATCTCGGCATACTCGGCATTGACGCAAAAGACCTTGGCCGAAGAATTGACCGAGGAGCTCTCGTTGTCCTGACGATACGAAAGCACGGCATCGTGCAGGTAAACGGCCTTATCGGCGCACGCAATCACCTTAAAGGCAAACGACGTGTCCTGAAAGGATGCTCCCGGAGTCGGCAGGAACTTAATGCCGTTGCGCTCAAGAAAATCGTGGCGGTAAACGGCCGACCAAATCGACGGCTTTTGCTTAAAGAACTGCGTCGTGTCGCTCGGGTGCACCGGCTTGCCGCAGTCCTTGGGCTTAAACATCTCGTGCAGCAAGCGGCGCTCCTCGGGCTTGGACCAGTAAAAGTCAAAATTCGCCTTCGCAAAGTCGGCACCATTGTGCTCGGCTGCCGCCACAAGTTTCTCCAGCGCGTCGGGCGCCATAAAGTCATCGGACTCCAGAATGCCCACGTACTTGCCGCGCGCCATATCGAGCCCGCGGTTCATCGAGTCGCCGTAGCCGCTGTTGGCCTTGTCGATCATCTTCACACGCGCGTCGCGCTCCATGTACTCGCGGATAATCGCCGGCGAGTTGTCGGTAGAGCCGTCGTTGATACAGATGATCTCGATGTCCTCGAGCGTCTGCGCCACAGCGGAATCGAGGCACTCGCGCAGGTAGCGCTCAACGTTGTAGATGGGAATAAGCAGCGACAGGACGGGGCTGCCAGAGGAATTAGTAGACAAATGTGCTCCTTAGGAATTACCTGCCGTTAATGGTATCAAAGGGTCGTCCCGCCCGCGGACGTTTATATAATCTATGGAGCCCGCAGAGGCAAACCGATACGAAAGGACGCCATGCGGCCCAAAGCCGAACACAACATATCCATCGAGGCGCTACGCTTAATCGCGGTCGCTGAAACGCTCGTACTCTCAAGCAGCAATAAGCACATCAATGTTACGTATAGCAGTCACCTCGCCCATGGCAGGTTCCTGCGTTTTATCCAAACCTTGCCAACATGGCGCAGCGACCCTTTACAATAGGTGCCGTCTTACGGACGCATTCGATAGCTTCCGCGCAGCGCTCGCCCGCCGCGCGTGAAAGGATATATTCCTCATGACTTCCACCCTTCCCGCCCCCATCGACAAGCTCGCCATTGTTGTCGTCACCTATAAGCGCCAGGAGCTCCTGGCCAACCTGTTCGACTCCATGACCGAGCTCACGGCAACGCCTTGGCGCATCGTGATCGTCGATAACGAGAATTCGCGCGAGACCGAGGCCATGTGCACCGCATTTAACGAGCGCTTGGCCAACCTGTGGGGCATCGACGCCAACCAGCCCGACGCAAAGGGTGGCACCGACCGCGTTATCTACGCGCCCCAGCTCGAAAACGGCGGCGGCGCGGGTGGTTTCTCAGCCGGCACCAAATGCGCCTACGACCTGGGCGCCCAATGGTTCTGGGTCATGGACGACGACGTGCTCGTAATCCCGGAGGGCATCGAGCGCCTGGCCAAGTGGACGGACCGCTACGACGTCATCCAGGGTTCGCGTCTGGACTTTGACGGCGGCGCGTTCTTTTGGCAGTACCAGCTCATCCTTTCGCTTGGTATCCCCAACCCCATCGCTAAGTGGGACCTGGGCCCCGAGGGCTACCGCGCCATGAACCAGCTGTGCTTTGAGGGCGGCCTGTTCTCGCGTCGCGTAGTCGACAAGATCGGCCTGCCCGACGCTCGCTTCTTCATCTACGGCGACGACGCCTGCTACGGCTATGTCGCCAGCCAGCACTTCCCCGCCGCTGTAGTTGCCGACGTGGTGCTCAAACGCGCCCGCGCCGTCTCTAACTGGGACATCGCCGGCAAACGACAGCTCAACTCCACGAGCGACACCAACCGCTACTACATCATGCGCAATCGAGGCTTCCTCGCTCGCTATATGCAGATCTACGGTGACTACCGCCCCATCCTGTTCCGCCTGGGCAACGCCGCGACCTTCTGCAAGGAGTTCATTCGCCTGGCTGCGGTCGATAAGTGCTTTAAGACCGGCATTCCGGCGCTGCGCCGCGGCATGAAGGACGCCCGCAAAATCATCAAGGATCCCGACTGGAAGCCCATGCCGCCCCTGGAGGACGCGGAGTAACAGAAGCCGAACACGCCCCGCTACTTAAAGCCGCTGGCACACTACGGACACGTGCTGCCCGTCAAAGCCAAAGCCCCAGCGCACGCGGCCGACACCTGGTCGTGGCACACGGATTTCGTCGATGCCGTCGCGCTCTATGTCGAGTAACGACTGCACGGCCAGCAATTCCAACCCCACCGCATCCACATCGGGGTCATACATCATATTGATCGTTATCAGCGGACGCTCATCGAGCATACCGATTGTGTCTGCCACGTCGAGCACGGCGCCCGTAGGAAAGACCTGGATGTCCCAGCGATCCGTGCCACACTTTCGCCTCGAGGCGGGATTGGCATAGCCCGGCAATCCAAAGCAGAGTCCTTGCAAGAGCAGGTGATATGGCAGCGGCGCATCTGGGTCGGTCGAACCGATTCCCGCATCTCCCAGGATGCGGTCTAGCGCCTGCCTCACCGCATCCTCGTCGACACGGCACAACCCGTCGCGAAACGCATCGACGTCTCGAATGTCTTCGGCAGCGCATTCAAACCACTCAATAATCACCAGCCGCAAGGCCTGGCGAAGCTCGTTATTGGGCAGCCGCAGAGCGCGGAGACGACTATCATGCTCCGGCTCTTCGGTCATATCCGTCGTCAGGAAACCGGACAGGTACAGCTCCGTCCACAGGTCGTCGTCAGACGAGGCCTCTGGCCCCACAGCGCCCAAACAAAGCGGGACCTCAACGCACCCATGGGCCTCGAGCAAATCGAACAAGACCGAAAGGCGGTCGAGATTCCACCTGGCAACTACCCTACTCAGGCAATCGGCATACCCATACAGGTCGGCACGCGCAGGTGCCGTGCAGCCTCGGTCCAGAAAGCCGATCACACGCGCCGGACTCGAGCAATAGGCCATGCCAAACCGATATCCCTCGAGCCATTCGCGCGCATCATCCAGATATTCCTCACGTCCAGCATGATTCAACAGAGCCTCGACCTCGGCATCCGAAAAGCCGAACCAACGGTCGCACCACGCCGACAGCGGCGTCGTCAGACAATACGAGCAGCTGCGCAAAGAAAGCGCCGCTTCGGCAGGGCCGGGACGCTCCCCCATCAGACACGCCAGCCGCAACGAATCGCCTGCAGCGGCAATGGCGTCAAACAGCACGCGATCGAATAGCTCTGCCGGATTGGCGCCGGAAGCACCCCTCGCGCTCGCACGGCCCAACCACGCCGCGTCGTACCCATCAACGAGCAATACAACCTGCTCATCACAGGCCGTCTCCAGCAGCTCAATGAGCACGCCAAGCACCGAGGCAACCTCGTCCTCGCTCGCCACGCCACGCGCAACGCGTTCGATGTGACGCACCTTGTCTCGAGCTAAATCCGGAGCTTCCAAGAGTGGCAACAAGCGAGCGCATTCGCCCGAAAGAGCATCACGCACGACGCCGGCAACAGCGGCGCCACGCCTCGCAGTACCAGAAAAGTCCAGCGATATCACCGGATAGCAAGCGCACTCGTCCCGATAGCGTCCGCCGTCCGCATCCCAAATCTGAGCATCGGCAAACAAACTCTGACCAGCGCGACCGACCGCGGGACGCTCCAGAAAAGCTTTGAGCATCGACAAGTTCATGCTCTTGCCAAAACCCTCGGGTCGACAGCACACCACAACGGACGCATCGCAGTCCAACACATCGGCAATAAACATGGTCTTGTCGATCAGCATGCAACGACCGATGGCATCGGCAAAATCATGCACACCGACCGGCAAGACCGCATCATCGACATGGTTGACAAGCCGTACACCAAAAGTATCGGCACTGTTGCAATACTCCTGTTCAGACACCGTAACTTCTCCCTAAAACGCAGCACGAAGCCCATTGTAGCGAGCAGTTCAAGTGCAACGCTGGATCCGCGCGAAGGCATCGGGCAACGGTAGGAACATAGGCCTTGAGGGGGCATAACAAATCGTTGTGCAACAAAATGGGGCCCGATGCAACCGCACCGGCCCCCATTGCGAATCTTTAGTTGTCGGGCAACCGAAAGACTACTCCTCGGAACCGTTCTCCCCAGCAGCCTTCTTTTGCTGATCGAGCTTATGCTTGCCGCTCACAATAGACGTGGCACCCAGCGTGGCCAAACTTGCACTGGCAAGACTCGCCATCACGATAAGGTCGCCCGTCTTGGGCATGATGCCACCATTGTTGCCAGCGTTACTATTGCCGGAGCCAGAATCGTTCTTACCGCCGCCATTGTTATCTTTGTTGTCGCCGGCACCATCTTTGTTGACACCGGTATTTTCCTTGTTGCCTCCAGCGATATCGGCGCCGTTGTTATTGTTCTCGGCACCGTCGGACTTGTTGTCCTTCTCCTCGGAGTTGTCCTTCTTCTCCTCAAAACCAGAACCCTTATCCGTTTTGGACTTTTCGGATTTGCCCTCGGATTTATTGTCCTTAGAGTCGGCCTGCGTGGCGTCGGTTTTCGTCACGGAGTTCTGACCGACATTGTTCTTGTTAGAAGACGAGTTGCCGCTTGGACCAGCCATCAAAGACCCCAGCGTGGAGCCAAACACTTCGGAAACAGAGGGCTTCTTGTTCGTCGGGGTGACGGGCGCATCCGCCCCCTTATTCGAATCGTCCTTAGAGCTATTGGAGCCAGACCCATCGTTAGAGCCAGAGCCGGCTCCGGCAGAGGAATCGCTCAAACCGTTGGAAGGTTTAGAGGAGTCATTGCCGGTCGAGCCGTTGGAGGACTCGGGAGAGCCGGTGTTGTTGCTGCCGGTACCGGTAGCAGGCTTATTCGTCTCGCCTCCATTGCTCTCATTGTTATTAGTATCGGGCTTCTCTGCGGGCTTAGACCCCTCAGGAGTCTGGCTGGAATCGGGCGTCGACGGAGGCTCCGATTCCTCAGGCTTCTTATCAGCAGCTTCGTTCTTATCAGCAGCTTCATTCCTATCAGCCGCTTCGTTCTTCTCGTCCTCGGCAATATAGACCAGACAATCCTTGAGCTCATTGCGGTAGCGGTTCTTCCAGCCCTCGTGGTACTGAGGCAGGCTTGCATACTTAGTCGCCACGTTATTGACCACGCTGTTGGAGAGCGCCGTCACAAACTCACGGTCGGTCATATCGTTGGAAAGATTCGCCCAACGGAAGAAGTCCCTGCAACCACCGGTGCCGCACATGTTGGTGATGCTCCACACCATGCCCTTGACGCAATCGGCACGACCGGAGATATCAATGCCGAGAGCACTCTTGAGCCACGCCTCGGTCACCGCATAGTACGAGTTGTACGCATACGCATCCTGCAGAGCCGAAAACTCAGAAGGGTCGGTGTTATAAGCGCCCTGGAAGGCCTCCTGCGCAATACGGCCCAGCTCGGTAAGCTGACCGTTCGCATACATGGGGTTGTTCGCGTTGGAAATCTCGCTGCCACGATCGATCGCGGACTTAAGCATGCCGTACTTTGCAGAATCGTAGTTGTAGGCCTGCTTCATAAACGGGATGAGCGACCAGCGGCGATCGAACTGATAATAGCCCAGCGCGTTATAACCGTCACCATACGAAAAGCCCTGGTTATAGTTACCGTGGCTCTCGTATTTAGTGAAATACTTCATCTCGTCAGTCACGTTGACAAACGAGACGCCCTGGACCGACCTCAGCACGCCCGAGAAGGACTGCTGGGTGTAAAGGCCCTTATCGATATCGGTGGCATCCGAGGCAACGCCCGGCGTGGGCTCCTCGGCAACAGCAGTCACAGGCGCGGCAACGGCGCCAAACGAAAGCGCCAACGTCAGGCCCGCCACAATCGCGGAATGCTTGGGCTGCATAAGATCCTCCCTGCATTGGTGTAGTTAAAGTGCAGTTTGCAAAGATGAACCTAAGTATTGCAGCTCGCCCGTTGTTGCACAACAACCCCTCGGTAAACGGCAACAACCCTCCGCGAAATCTTAAGGAATTAAACAAACTGGTCGTCAGGCGCCAACAGAAGCTCGCCGTAACGTTCCATCAGCCCGTCCCTCAACTGGCAGAAAGCAGGGATATAGACGTTCAAAATGCGCTGAATCAAATCTTGAGCGAGCTTGTTGTCGTAGATATGGACGTTCGTATTGCGGTCTCTGAGCATATCTAGCCAGGCTGCCTCATCAATAAAGTCGTAGAATCGGTAGGACTCCTTCAAGATGGCACGAGGAGACCCCGACGCGGCAAGCGTGGCACCCTCATACTCGAGCAGACGCTTAAGGAGCTTCCAGCTCAGTTCAAATTGAAGATTGAACTTATTAATCAATCCACTCTGAACAAAATCATTGTTGAGATCCTGATTGGGCGCATCCTCAAGATTCACCAAGGCGCTGGCAAAGTTCTCATATTTTTTCATACAGAATCACACCATCCCTGGCAATTTCATCGAGCAATTGCTGCGATAAGGACTCGTCGAGATTGACGACATCTACATCTAAAAGAGTATCAAGACGCTCCTCGATCAAATATGAGAAACGGCCGAAATCCCGACAACCTGCTACGGCGATGTCAATATCGCTCTTAGGCAAACTGTCACCTCGAGCGCGAGAACCAAACAGCACAACCTTCTCGGTGTCACATTCCCGAGCAAAAACTTCGATTTGCTTGTACACCTTATCGAGAGATGTCATTTGCAGCCCTTACAGCTTAATGTCAAAGTTGATCTCGGGGACGGTGGCCAGGTCTGCCAGCGTCACACCGTCGACGTACTTTTCGATCACATCGTCCAGACCGCGCCAGAACTTGACCGTTGAGCACAAGTCGCTGCGGGTGCAGCTGTTGTCGATGCCATCGCACGCCACCGGAGCCGTGCTGCCCTCGACGGCACGCAAGATGTCGCCGGCGCGCACCTCAGCCGGGTCCTTGGCCATCATGTAGCCGCCGCCCTTGCCGCGCACGCTCTTAAGCAGGCCAGCCTTCATAAGCGGACGCACCAGCTGCTCCAAATACTTTTGCGAGATATGCTCGCGGTCGGCGACCTCGCGCAGGGCAATCTTGCCCTCGGCGTCGCCAAGCGCTGCGATATAGATCATCAATCGGAGGGCATAGCGGCCCTTGGAAGAAATGAGCATACCTACCCTTCCATAACGCTGGGGACAAACATAACCGATAAATTTGTCCCACATCTAGAAAAGTCGAGTGGATTAGTCGGGTTTTCCCTTGACTAACGCCGAACCCATAGTAACTTTATTCCGAGAAGATTCCTAGGGTTTAGTACACCTATGAGTACACCATATACAGAGAGGGACAGCATGAGCGCAAATCCACTGCTTTCCATCGAAGGTCTGACCGCCTCCGTGGACGAAAAGACCATCCTCCACAACGTCAACCTCAACGTCGCCGCCGGCGAGACCCACGTGCTGATGGGCCCCAACGGCGCCGGCAAATCCACCCTGGGCCACCTAGTCATGGGCGACCCCGTCTATACCGTCAACGACGGCCGCATCGTCTTTGACGGCCAGGACATCACCGAGCTCACCACCGACAAGCGCTCCCGCGCCGGCCTATTCCTGAGCTTCCAGGCCCCGGTCGAGATCCCGGGTGTGCCGCTGTCGAGCTTTTTGCGCGCCAGCATCGCCGGACGCCCCGGCCTGGAGATGAAGGGCAAGGAGTTCCGCCGTCGCGTCAAGGAACTCGCGGCCGAGCTCAATATGGATACCGCCTATCTCAACCGTGAGCTGGGCGTGGGCTTCTCGGGCGGCGAGAAGAAGAAGGTCGAGATGCTCCAGCTTCTGCTGCTGCAGCCCAAGCTCGCCATCTTGGACGAGACCGACTCGGGTCTGGACGTCGACGCGCTTTCCACCGTCAGCCACGGCATGGACGCCTACCGCAAGAGCTGCGACGGCTCCATGCTCATCATCACGCACAACACGCGCATCCTGGAGCACCTTGATGTCGACCGCGTCCACGTTATGGTCAAGGGCCACATCGTGCGCGAGGACGACGCTTCGCTGATCCCCTGGATCGACAAGAACGGTTTTGAGACCTTCGAGCGCGAGGCCGCCGAGCAGCGCGCCCAGGCCGAGACCGCCGCTGCCGAGCAGCAGGCGTAAAGGGGCGACGCAATGACCAAGAACCGCACCGAGGTCGCGGACATCGACCGCAGCCTCTACGACTTCACCTATGGCGAGGAGGGATTCGAGCGCCTCGACGCCGGCATCACGCCCGACATCGTGCGCGAGATCAGCGCCAAGAAAGACGAGCCGCAGTGGATGCTCGACCTGCGCCTCAAGTCCCTCGAGATTTTCAACCGCTTCCCCGATCCGATGTGGGGCCCCTCCATCGAAGGCCTAGACATGGACAACATCGTCACCTACGTCAAACCCAACACCGACCAAAAGCACGACTGGGAGTCGGTGCCCGACGACATCAAGAACACCTTTGAGCGCCTGGGTATCCCCGATGCCGAGCGCAGCTACCTGGCGGGCGTCGGCGCGCAGTACGACTCCGAGCTCGTCTACCACAACATGCAGGACACCGCGTCCAAGATGGGCATCGTCTACTCCGGCATCGAGGAGGCCCTGCACGATCCGCAGTGGGAGCCGCTCATCCACGAGAAGTTTATGACGCTCATCCCGCCCACCGACCACAAGTTTGCGGCCCTGCACGGTGCCGTGTGGTCGGGCGGCTCGTTTGTCTACGTGCCCAAGGGCACCAAGCTCGATTTTCCGCTGCAGAGCTACTTCCGTCTCAACGCCAAGGGCGCCGGCCAGTTTGAGCACACGCTCATCATCGTCGAGGACGATGCCGACCTGCACTTTATCGAGGGCTGCTCCGCGCCCAAATACAACGTGGCCAACCTCCACGCCGGCGCTGTGGAGCTCTTTGTGGGCAAGCGCGCGCACCTGCGCTACTCGACCATCGAGAACTGGTCCAAGAACATGTACAACCTCAACACCAAGCGTGCGCGCGTGGACGAGGACGGCGACATCGAGTGGATCAGCGGCTCCTTCGGCAGTCACGTGGGCTACCTCTACCCCATGAGTGTGCTCAACGGCCGCCGCGCCCGCTCGAGCTTTACCGGCATCACCTTTGCCGGTGCCGGCCAGAACCTCGATACCGGCTGCAAGGTCGTGCTCAACGCGCCCGATACCTCGGCAACCGTCGAGACCAAGGGCATCTCTAAGAGCGGCGGTATCCAGACCTTCCGCAGCTCCATCGTGGCCACGCCCAAGGCCGAAGGTTCCAAAGCAACCGTGAGCTGCCAGTCGCTGATGCTCGACGACCAGAGCCGCTCCGATACCATCCCCGCCATGGACATCCGCGCCAAGAACGTCGACATCGGCCACGAGGCCACCATCGGCCGCATCGGCGACGACAAGGTGTTCTACCTGATGAGCCGCGGCATATCGGAGGAAGAGGCCCGCACCATGATCGTCAACGGCTTTGCCAACCCGGTCTCCAAGGAGCTGCCGCTTGAGTACGCCGTCGAGATGAACAACCTGATCAAGCTCGAGATGGAAGGAGCGATCGGATAATGAAACAGGAAACCAACACCGCTGCTACCACGCTCGAGCAGGTCAACGCTATGCCGGCCGCCACTTGGGGCTGGCTCAAGATGAACCAGACCAAGCTCGAGCTTTCGGACGAACTTGCCGCCGCTCCCGCCGAGGCCGTTGAGGTCGAGGGCCTGGACGAGCAGTTTGCCGGCTCGGCCGACGCCTTCGATACCGCCATGGACGCCATGGCCGAGCGCTTCCCCGAGCGCCGTGCCTCCGCCCCCGGCGACGCCGTCGACCGCGCCCGCATCACGCCCGAGACCGAGCTCGACGTGCCCGCCACCTCCGTCTACCAGGCCGGCGCTATCAAGCTCGAGGAGGAGCTCTCCCCCGCTGAGGCCTTCGAGACCGGCATGGGCGAGGCCGCCTACACCTATCTGGCCGATCACGCCACCAAGCGCGTCGTCATCGATGTGCCCGCGTACGGACGCGCCACGGTTACCGTGCGCGTGAGCGGTGTCGACGCCGCCGCGGCCATCGCCGCTATCGATGTCGTCGCCCGTCCGCAGGCAACGCTCGACCTGCAGATCGCCCTGGACTCCCCCGTCAACGGCCAAGGCGTCGTGGGCTCCGTGCTGCGCGTGTGCGCTCACGAGTACGCCACCGTCAACGTAACCTGCACGCAGACGCTCGATGACAGCTGGATCGCGCTCGACGACACCGGTCTGTTCCTGGACGAGGGCGCGCGCGTCAACGTGCAGCACACCGTTCTGGGTGCCGGCGCCAGCGCCACCGGCCTTGCCGGCGACCTGCTGGGCGACACCGCCAAGGTGACCATCGATACCGATTACCTGGGTGCCCGCGAACAGGTGCGTGACTTTAACTACGAGCTGCGCCACCGCGGCCGCAAGACCGAGTGCGAGATCGACGCCAACGGCGTGCTGACTGGCACGTCAAAGAAGGTCTACCGCGGCACCATCGACCTCGTGCACGGCTGCAAGGGTGCCGTCGGCACCGAGCGCGAGACGGTGCTCTTGGCCAACAAGGGCGTCGACAACAAGACCGTTCCCGTCATCCTCTGCGACGAGGACGACGTCGCCGGCAACCACGGCGCCACCATCGGTCACGTCCGCGACGAGCAGCTGTTCTACCTCGCCTGCCGCGGCCTTGACCAAAACGCCGCCGAGGACCTGTTCATCCGCGCCAAGCTGGAGGACGCCGCGCTTTCCGCCATCGACGAGCGCACCCGCGCCGCCGTCGTTCGCTTGGGCAACAACCTAATCGACAACTTTGAGGAGGAGCTCGCATGATCGACACCGAGCACGTTAAATGCGATACCTGTACTGCCCCCGAGCCCATGGAGCTCGACGCCAGCGACGAGGCCTCGCGCGGCTGGCCTACCGTCGACATCGAGACCAATCCCTACAAGGCGCAGTTCCCGCTGTTCCAGCAGCACCCCGAGATCGCCTTCCTCGATAGCGCCGCTACCGCACAGCGCCCCGCCTGCGTGCTCGACGCCGAGCGCGACTTCTACCAGCGCATGAACGCCAACCCCCTGCGCGGCCTGTACTCGCTGTCCGTCGAGGCCACCGAGGCTATCGCGAAGGTGCGCCAGCAGATCGCCGATGTCATCGGCGCCCCCCAGGCCAACGAGGTCGTCTTCACCCGCAACACGAGCGAGTCGCTCAACCTGGTCGCCAAGAGCTTTGCGCCCACGGTGCTGGAGCCGGGCGACGAGGTCGTCATCACCATCATGGAGCACCACTCCAACCTGATCCCGTGGCAGCAGGTCTGCCGCGAGACCGGCGCCAAGCTCGTCTACCTCTACCCCACCAAGACCGGCCAGCTAACGACCGAGGAAGTTCTGTCCAAGGTGGGCCCCAAGACCAAGATCTTGGCCGTGGGTCAGGTCTCTAACGTGCTGGGCGTTGAGAATCCGGTCAAGAACCTCGGCAAGCTCGTGCACAAGTACGGCGGCTATCTGGTCGTCGACGGTGCGCAGTCGCTGCCGCACATGCCGGTCAACGTGGCCGATCTGGGCGCCGACTTCTTTGCCTTTAGCGCGCACAAGGCCATGGGCCCCATGGGCATCGGCGTGCTGTGGGGCAAGATGGACCTGCTCAACGCCATGCCGCCCATGCTCACCGGCGGCGAGATGATCGATTCGGTCACCGAGCAGGACGCCGTCTGGGCGCCCGTCCCCGAGAAGTTCGAGGCCGGCACGCAGGATGCCGCCGGCATCTTCGCCACAGGCGCCGCCCTCGACTACCTCGTCAACACGGTGGGCTACGAAAACATCCAGGCCCGCGAGCAGGCACTCGTCCACTACCTGATGGGCGAGCTCATGCAGCTCGACTTTGTCCAGATCATCGGCTCGATCTACTGGGACAACCACCACGGCGTCGTGAGCTTTAACGTCAAGGGTATCCACCCGCACGACGTCGCGAGCATCATGGACATGGACGGCGTCTGCATCCGCGCCGGTCACCACTGCGCGCAGCCGCTGCTTACCTGGCTGGGAGTCGAGAACCTCGCCTGCTGCCGCGCCAGCGTGGCCTTCTACAACGACAAGGCCGACATCGATAAGTTCATCGCCGGACTGCATCACGTTTGGAGCACGTTCAATGGGTAATCTGTACACCTCCACCACGTTTATGGAGCACAACTCGCACCCCGACTATAAGTACGAGATGGATACCCCCACGCACGAGCACGAGGGCATCAACCCCAGCTGCGGCGACGAGCTCACCTTGCAGCTGCGTGTCGAGAACGGCGTGATCGAGGAGGCCTCATTTACCGGTCATGGCTGCGCCATCAGCCAGGCCAGTGCCGATATCATGGCCGACCTCATCACCGGAGAGACGGTCGAGGAGGCTCGTCGTCTGGCAGGGCTCTTCCTCGCAATGATCCGAGGCGAGCGGCTCTCCGAGGAGGACCTGGAGGACCTGGACGAGGCCGCCCAGCTCCAGGACATCTCGCACATGCCCGCCCGTGTCAAGTGCGCCGAGCTCGCCTGGCGCACCCTCGACGGCATGCTCGAGGGGTAAAATAATCAGTAATAGTTGTCTCAAATCTGAAGAATTCTGTCGGCCGAATCGCTTAGCTTTCGCGATTCGGCCATTTTCTTTTCTACCTTTATTTCGAGCCCTCGGCCTGCGCGTCCACCAGCGCATAAGCGCGCACAATACGAGAAACGGTGCTTTTGCCAATCCCCGTATATCGCTCAATCTGACGCACCGTGAAACCGGCATCGTGCAATCCAACAATAACGGTATCGCGCTGCGCCTGCGGTGCGGCTTTAACCCCGCGGAGTGAAACCCCGAGGCTATTCGCCAACTTGTCGGCAAAGGCGTGGCGTTCCCACTCCGTCTCTTTCATATCGCGCAGCGACGGTTCACCGCCGTCGGGCGTCGAAAGCGAATAGGCAGCAAAGTCCTCGGCAGAACCAAAAAGCTCAAGCACGCAAGAAGGATCGGAAAATCCCCTCGTGACATCGGCCGCATCACTGTCGTAAGTGCGCAGATGCTCCGCAAAGCTGCTCCAGGGGTAACGCTCGATTAGACTCATGCCCGCCTCCTGCGGACCGGCGTGAACGGAGCGAATAGCCTCCATCACCTGCCAGTCGGTATCGAGCGAGCGGCGCTCAAAACGGTCCTGAAACAGACAGCCCGCGCGCCCGATACGTTTATTGAACCGACGAGCATACGTCAACAGCAGCCGCTGCATGGCTGCACTCATCGCGTCCTCATAATCCGCGAGTACCAGGTGCACATGGTTGCTCATAAGGCACCATGCCACGACCGTCACGCCGGCATCACGGCAGCAGTCGCGCATTAGCTCCAAAAACTCCCACCGGTCGTCATCGGTCTCAAAGATGATCTGCTTTCCGGTGCCACGGGCACAAACATGGTAAAAGCCGGTGACCGTTCTCCAAACGCGCTGCACGGCACCCCCTTCAGCGGCAACAACTTGCGCCTTCCAATACACCACGATTGAAGCGTACTATCAAAACAAACACGTAAAATGGCATCCGCGCACGGCAAATGGCAGTAAACAACCGGCGAACGGCACTTCGGCGCAGGTCGGACAATGCGAGGTTTCCGCAAGCTGACCAAAAACGACAAATATAAGACACACGCTTCTAATGAATTATTCTCAGTTAAATCGTTTCAATTGAAAGTTCCGCGCTTCTCGCTACGAAAACTGAGCCGTTCGCCGAATATTCCGTGCATTTCGCGGTATTATAGGGGCTGCATGTCATGTCCCTTTCGAAGGGTCGCCCGGCAATCGCCAGCCACGACCCCCAGACGGGACGCCAACACGATAGAGAGGAGAGGCATGCAGTACTCACAGGAAGTGGAGAACATGTGCCCCGTTGCCAAGGGTGCATACCACGGCCCCGCACCCATCCCCGAGGAGGGCAAGTGGGTCCAGGCTAAGGAGATTTCCGACATCTCCGGTCTTACGCACGGTGTGGGTTGGTGCGCACCTCAGCAGGGCGCCTGCAAGCTCACGCTGAACGTCAAGGACGGCATCATCGAGGAGGCCCTCGTTGAGACCATCGGCTGCTCGGGCATGACCCACTCTGCCGCCATGGCTTCCGAGATCCTTCCCGGCAAGACCATCCTCGAGGCCCTCAACACCGACCTCGTCTGCGACGCCATCAACGTCGCTATGCGCGAGATCTTCCTGCAGATCGTTTACGGCCGCAGCCAGACCGCGTTCTCCGAGGGCGGCCTGCCCGTAGGCGCCTCCCTCGACGACCTCGGTAAGGGCCTTCGCTCCCAGGTCGGCACCATGTTCGGCACTAAGGCCAAGGGCGCTCGTTACCTCGAGCTCGCTCAGGGCTACGTCACCCGCATGGCTCTCAACGACAAGAATGAGATCATCGCGTTCGAGTTCCTGAACCTCGGCAAGTTCACCGACGCCGTCAAGGCCGGCAAGACCCCCGAGGAGGCCATCGCTGGCGCTATGGGCCACTATGGTCAGTGGGAGAACGCTGCCAAGTACATCGACCCGCGCACCGACGAGGAGACTCACTCCGTCGCCAGCGTGTTCCCGGTTCACGAGTAGAAAGGGAGGGAAATAACTATGACTGTTACGTTCGAAGGTTACGAGCGCCGCGCTGACAAGATCAACAAGTGCCTCGCCGACAACGGCATCGCCTCCCTCGAGGAAGCTCTGCAGATCTGCACCGACAAGGGCTTCAACCCGCGTGAGATCGTCAACAACACCCAGTCCATCGCCTTCCAGAACGCCGAGTGGGCCTACACCCTCGGCTGCGCTCTCGCTTTCAAGCGTGGCGCCAAGACCGCTTCTGAGGCTGCTGCCATCATCGGCGAGGGCATCCAGGCCTTCACCGTTCCCGGCTCCGTCGCCGAGGACCGCAAGGTCGGTCTGGGCCACGGCAACCTGGGCGCCATGCTGCTCTCCGACGACACCGAGTGCTTCGCCTTCCTGGCTGGCCACGAGTCCTTCGCTGCCGCTGAGGGCGCTATCGGCCTGGCTCTGAACGCCAACAAGGCTCGCAAGAAGCCGCTGCGCGTTATCCTCAACGGTCTGGGCAAGGACGCCGCTCAGATCATCGCCCGCATCAACGGCTTCACCTACGTGAAGACCCAGTTCGACTACTTCACGGGCGAGCTCAAGGTCGTCGAGACCATCCCCTACTCCGATGGTCCCCGCGCCGCCGTCAACTGCTACGGCGCCGACGACGTCCGCGAGGGCGTTGCCATCATGTGGCACGAGAACGTCGACATCTCGATCACCGGTAACTCCACCAACCCCACGCGCTTCCAGCACCCCGTCGCTGGCACCTACAAGAAGGAGCGCCTCGAGGCTGGCAAGAAGTACTTCTCCGTCGCTTCTGGTGGCGGCACTGGCCGTACCCTGCACCCGGACAACATGGGCGCCGGCCCTGCCTCTTACGGCATGACCGACACCATGGGCCGTATGCACTCCGACGCCCAGTTCGCCGGTTCTTCCTCCGTGCCTGCGCACGTCGACATGATGGGTCTCATCGGCATGGGCAACAACCCCATGGTCGGTGCCACCGTTGCCTGCGCTGTCGCCGTCGAGGAGGCCCTCAAGGCCTAATCGCGCCCGCGCGATGCTCATGTAGTTGAGCTTTAGGGCCGCTACCCACCCGGGTAGTGGCCCTTTTTTGTCCCTCCCTCAGTTGCGGTGAAATAGTTCCTAAACAGCCGCCCCATCCTTCCAAACAGGAACTATTCCACCGCAAATTCTTAGCGGTCCTCCCGGTATACCAGTTGCGAGTAAATACAGGCCATCTGACTGCTCCAGAAGCCTTGTGAGTCCCAATTTCACCGCAACTTATTGAGAAGACTATGTTGGGCGATAAAGCATCGGTAACGCCCACCTTCCATTTTGGCCCTTTACCGAATACCTATGTCTTCACGATACCTTTGCCGATCACCCGTGCGACAATGCGCGAACGAGAAAGGAATCCTATGGAATCAACTGATGTACTGGTAATCGGATCGGGCATCGCGGGCCTTTGCGCCGCCATAGAAGCAGCACGCGCGGGCGCGACCGTTGCCATCGCATGCGCTGGCAAGACCATGAGCGGATCGAGCTTCTTCCCGGGCACCTGGGGCCTCGGGCTTATTGGTCCCGTCGACAAAGACGACGAACAAGACCTTATCGACACCATCCAAACCGTCGGTGGCGGCGTTGCCGACCCCGAACTCGTCCAGACGTTCGTCCACGGCATTCCCAAGGCGATTGACTGGCTCGAACAGGATCTGGGCGTAGAACTCCAGCGTCCGCAAAGCGCCGAAAGCGCCCAGCAAAAGCAATTTATTCCCTGCTTTGACCATAAGACACGCAATTGGCGCGGCCTGACCCGAAAGCCTCTTGAAGACGCGTGTGCGGCCCAGATCAAGTCTCTTGGCATTCGTCTGCTCCCCCGACACGAGCTTATAGACCTTGTTGAAAGCACAACCGGAAAGATTACCGGCGCCGTGCTCTTCAACCAAACGGACGAGCGCATTGTGACCTTTACAGCCAAGGCCACTATCATCGCCGCCGGCGGTACCGGCGGTCTATTCGAGCGCAGCCTCACTTCCGCCGACGTGCTCAGCTCATCACAAGCCATCGCGCGGTCGCACGGTGCGTCCCTTACTAATATAGAGTTCATGCAGATGATGCCCGGCTTCATTGAGCCTAAGCGCAACCTTGTCTTTAACGAGAAGACCTGGCGCTACGTCAAGTTCGACCAGCCGGTCGATATCGCCGACGTCAAGCTGGACGATTTGCTTGAACAGCGCTCCGGATATGGTCCCTTCACTTCACGCCTGGCTTCCCGCGCCATCGATCTTGCCATCGATCAAGCGGGTGCCGAAGGCCTGGCGCTCCACTACGACTTCCCGCGAGAGAATGTCCCCGAGTTCGTGCAGACATTTGCCACTTGGCTACAAGACGAGCATGGTATCGCTCCGAGCGACGAGATACGTGTGGCGATGTATGCCCACGCCGCTAACGGCGGTATCAAGATCGACAAGACCACGTACACGGGCGTTGAGGGCCTCTACGCCTGTGGCGAGGCAACAGGCGGCATGCACGGCGCCGACCGCATCGGAGGGCTGTCGAGCGCCAATGGCATCGTATTCGGGCGTATCGCGGGCGCATCGGCGGCTCGAGCAGCACTGGACGCTCCCGAGACTGACGCACCGGTGGATGTCGCCCTCCCCGAGCATGGCATCGCTACAGCAGTCGCCGAGCGCCTAACCCGCTGCCTCAAACACACAATGAGCACCTACTGCATGATCAACAGGACCGAACCAGGCCTATCCGAGGCGCTTCAAGAGCTTGAAAGCCTACAAGACGAGGCGACGTCGCTGCATAAGCCGCACGCCAATGACAGCGAAATCGCTGCCCTCGCCCGCCTAAAGTCGCAGATTCAGCTGGCTGCGGAGATGGTCAAAGCCATGCGCAAACGGACTGAAAGCCTCGGTTCGCACTATCGAGCAGACTGAATCGATTCACACTTTGAGTTTGATCACAATTTCTCAACATGCATCGAGCCCCGTAAGTATGATTCCCCCAAGGAGAACACGCTTACGGGGCTTGAGCCGTGTTTTCCCTAAGGGAATCACGGTGCAGACAGCTCAGCTCCGCGCCCTTTCGGGTTCGACCCCATGTGAGGTCAACGAAAAAAGCGACCAGCCGAAGCCAGTCGCTTTAACATGCTTTGGTGGGCCGTCAGGGGGTCGAACCCTGGACCTTGGGATTAAGAGTCTCAAACGTGACGTTTTAGCACGCGCTGCATCTGCAAAGTTGCTGGTACCGATGCTCTCGCCAGCTCCGCACGCACTGAAACTGCATTGGAGAACGGTTATTAACGGATATGCGGCCATGCATAAAACCCCTTCCCGGCATTACCGGGAAGGGGTTCGTGCTTATGGTCTGTCGATAATCACCTGATCGCCGTCCACGTCGAGGTACGGCGTGATGGCGATGCCGCGGTCGCTCTCGACCACGATGTAGGCTCGATTCGTCGAGCGCTCGGTGGCTATATATGAGGACACGTTCTGCGGCAGATCGTAGAGTGGTCCGTCGGACTGGTCCATGACAGTGGCGACACCCGTCGCGCTCGCATCGCTGGGATGCGCAAGCGAACAGGCAACGGCGATGAGCGCGAACATGGCGATGACCGCCAGGACCGCGTAGACGACGCCGAGTAGCTTCTCGCTAAGCTTCATGTCACTCCTTGACGAGGTAGTCATCTGCCTCGGGCTTTCCGGTGGCGCGTCCGACGGCAATATAGCGGAGCTTCCCGCTGCCGCCGGTGTAGCGTCCCCAGATAAAGCCGTCCGCGGACTTATACCAGTCGTCGAGCACGACAGTCTGCCCCCTGCTGTAGGAGGCCACCACGGACCCGGAGAGGGACGGCGCCGAGCGCACGTTGAGCTTGAAGACGGTGCAGCGGTAGCGGCCCCCGAAGCCCTTGGTCTCAGTCGTATGCTGGGTCGGCTGCTTCGCGGGCGCCTGCTGAACGGGCGCGGAATTCGATGCCTTGATTCCGAAACTCTCGAGGTAGATTCGGGCCAGGTCGTCGAGGTATTCATTGAACTTCTGCAGATCGCCGCCGTTGTCGATGAAGCCGTTCTCGGCGAGGCGGTAGTTGATGCCCCTCGCGGCGGCCCTGTTGATGTTAGCGAGGTTGGATCGCTTGACGAGCTTCTGCGCCCGTCCCGGCATAAATGCTGACAACCTGGCCGACAGCGTCTTGTCGTAGGAGTCCGGACTGAACTTCGAGCTGATGATCACATGGGCACCGTGAGGTGTCTTGAGGCCGCTGGCATCCATATGCAGCTCAACGACGGGACCGTCAGCCTTGAGGCTGTTCAGCCCGCCGTCCGCATACCAGTTGCGCGAAGTGTCGCAAAGCACCACCTGATCGCCGCCAAGCTCCTTGATGCGCCTGCCGAGCGCACGCACGCGCTCGGCCTCGGTGTACCCGCCGGCGCAGCAGCCGGGGTCGCCGGCGCCGTGCCCGCAGATGACGAACAGCTTGGCCACGCTATTCACCGTCCACGTCATGGTCGAAAATGCGCATGAGCGGGGTGTCGCGAAGCTCGGGGTATGCAGCGCACACGTTCTCGAGGATGGAGGCGACCTCCATGATGATGATGTAGGCGCACACGACGGTCACGGAGACGCCGCTGAAGCCGAGGCCGGCGATATGCGTGCCGGCAAGCTCGATCATCACTGCGACCGCGATGAGGCAGCAGAGCAGGATCTTGTGGCCGAGGCCGACGCGCATCTTGGCGCTCGAGACGTTGCCGTTGATGACAGCGCCGATGAAGCCGGTCAGGATGTCCATGACCATGAATGCGCACGCGATGGCAATTGCCCAGACCTGAGGCTCGGTCAACTGGATGATGATATTGGACATGCGACCCTCCCCTAGCCGTTGCTCACGATGCTCCAGGCGCTGTCAGACCCGAAAGCGCCGGGCTCAAGCGTGTTTCCGTCAATCAGCGACTCGTAGACAGACCCGTACTTGGTGACTCGGTCGCCCTTTGCGTACGTCTTGCCGCCGACCCACTCGGGGACGTCAGCGCCGCCGGCCGTGGACGCAACGACCTTCGCCCAGTGCTGGGGGTCGGAAACGGGATCAGCCGCAGTCGCCGTGTGGCCCGAGATGGCCTTGTAGAGCGTGCCCTGCCAGAGCGCGCGGTCGCCCTGCGCGTAGACGTGGCCGCACATGTAGAGCGGATAGAGCGCCGGAACCTTCAACGCGTCATCGTCGGAGAGGGCGGCCGCCTGGATCTGCGCGAGCATGAGCGCGGCGTCCTGGGGCGTTCCGGCATCGGGAACGAGAGTCCACACCTGCCAGATGGCGCCGTCATGCTGCTCATAGGAGAGCACCGTGTGGTAACCGGCGCCGGGGTTGGGTTCCGCCGTCTCGCGAATCGGCAGGCCGGAGCCGTCCGTGGTCAGGTAGACAGACCCAGATACAAATTGTCCGTAAAACATCTTTCTCCTTAATGGTTGATTCTTTCCCAAAGCTCCGGGGCCGTATCGGGCTCAGATCCGATACGGGGCGCATGCGTCTGCAGGCACTTGTACAGGTCGCCTCCATATGCCACACGCGCGCCGGCGGCATACGAGGCCTCACCCACATACCACGGCCGGATGAGCTGGGGTACCTTCAGCGCGTCCTCATCGTCGAGAGTCTCGGCGGACATGGCGGCAAGCCGAACCGCGTCATCGCGCACCCCGTCTGGCACGACACTCCATACTTGGTAGATGGAACCGCCCTGCTGCTCATACGTCATGACTGCCTTGAAGCCCTCGGGGACCTCAGGCTCATCAGACGCGAGAATCGGGAGACCCCTCCCATCTGTCGCCAGGCGCACCGCGGGCCCGACAAGGGTCCCGATCAATGCCATTTAGACTCCTTTCTCTCGACCTCTCGTGGCAGAAATCCCACGCGCGTATCCTCTCCTTGAGAGCCCACGCGTCTGGGATTTACGGGATTGGAGACCATGATGAAAGTTGCAGAGGCCGCCTCGAGGTACATGGACGACAAGCGCGGCAGGCTGCGCGCCTGCACCCTGGCCGGATACGAGAGCGCGCTAGCGCTGCACGTCCTACCTCGCTGGGGCGAGCTGGAACTCGAGGCGATAACGCCCGAGGGCGTACAGGGCTGGATTGATTCGTTTGAGCTGCCTGGGGCCGCCGAAAAGGCATACAAGACCCTGCGGCAGGTTATCCGCTGGGCCATCCGCCGTCTCGGAGTGCGGATGTACGACCCCACCGCCGCCGGTGTCGAGCTACCGCACAAGCCGGCGCACCGACCACGCACGATGGAGGCGAGCCAGGTCCGCGCCTACCTCCGCGCGCTGTGGGGACACGAGTGCGAGGCGGTCGCGATCTGCTCGGTAACCCTCGGGCTGCGGCGCGGCGAGGCGTGCGGCCTCAAGTGGTCGGACATCGACCTGCGCACCGGCGAGGTCCGCATCCGCCGTTCGAGGCAAGTCGTGCGCGGCAATGAGGTCATCGAGGCGCCGAAGACCGAGCGCTCCGCGCGGTCCTGCTGGCTCCCCCGCTTCGCGGTCAAACGCCTGCGCACGCTGCGAAAAGGCCGCTCGGGTTGGCTGTGCGATCTGTCGCCCGACGCCATCGCGCGGCACATCAAATCCGCTTGCCGCCAAGCCGGAGCCGCCTGGACCTCGATGACGGAGTGCCGACACACATGGGCGACGCTCGCCGTGGAGGGCGGGGTCGGCATCGAGACCGTGGCCATGATGCTCGGGCACAGCGATATCGGGACGGCCTACGAGCACTACATCGTGCCGAGGCCGCGCATCTGCAAGGACGCGCAGAAAGTGGTTGAGCGGCTGATACTCGGGAGCTAGGAATCCGTATCCCACGGCGACCGGATTATGCTTTACGGAGCCCCGGGCAAGCCGTCTTGCATCTACGTGCAGCGCATCGGGCGCACCTGCATGCTCAATTGGAGCGTCAGCCAGTCGAATGCTGAATATTGGCAGGTGGACAAACGCATCCCGGAGGAGCTGCGGCCAGCTGGCAACCTCTACATGCCGGCGTGCGTGACGAACAGCAACGGCTACGTTCTCAATGTCTGCGCATATTGCTTTATAAGCAAGGACGGCGCGGTCGGTTTCAAGGTCGCCAGCGCGACGTCCGGAGCCTTTAACAGGGGTGCCTGCTCGTGGCCCATCGTCTAGTGTACGGCTCCGCCATCCGGCTAGAGCGACCCACACACCATCCGCCGCGTCTCGCCCACGACTTTGTCGTGATTGACTAGCATTCCGTATCCCGAATGAAGATCGCCACCGGCAGAGCAAATATCTACGGCTGCGA
>OCAG01000221.1_pt1 | contig 59275 bp, 84 predicted proteins | sample 1477111 | NCBI WGS metagenome assembly OCAG01 (sample SAMEA2580288, study PRJEB22360) | human gut metagenome | biome: human gut; feature: human-associated habitat; material: faeces | place: Denmark | collected 2008/2010 | reverse complement strand
AAATTATTTAATTTTTCTTAATTTTTAATCCGCTAATAAAAAGCCAGCTTATAGCCGGCTTTTGTCCCATTGTCACTGCATAAACTGTATGAAAGAGTGACTACGAAATTATATAGCATATCTTCAAAAATTGCAAATCGTTATCTTAGTAAAATATTGTAAGCTCGATGTTTAACAAAAAAAGGCTACTCTCTGGTGTGGAGAGTAGCACTAATATAAAATATGTGATATCATGTGATTTAGTTGCTTTTTCCGTATTTATTCGTATAATATTATTAGATATCGTTCTGTTGCTCTGATATCCGTCTGAAAAAACATTTAATCGAGGAAGGACCTTCAACTTTGAAGAAAACTCGAATAAATGTTTTTTTTATGTGTTTTCTGTTAAATCAATTGCACATACAATTTTAGTTAACTGCGTTCTTACATACTTTTGTATTTCGTTCTTTTGATGCCAAATGCTCATGATATAAGCTCTAACATCCGTGATATCCAAACTGCCTAAAGACATATAGATATTACAAATTTTTTTTGATAAATCCTTATTTTCATCTTTTATTATAGCGTTTAGATCAGTGTAAGGATTTTTATATAGCTTACTATTCTTTTCTGTTTTAGAATATAGTTGAGATATTTCTGTTATTATTTTATTGTTAAAAAAAGGATTATTTTTTTCAATTCCAGAGTAATTTGATAGATACTTATGTATTGGCAATTTACTGGAGTTGAAATATACTTTTTGATTTAAAATGCAATTTTCAATTATTCCTTTTGGATCATAATTCTTTGTATGAAACAGTATATCATCACAAATATTTATCAACCTTATAGACTCATATCCATATCTGAAAACTGACGATGAATGACCAACTAGAATTGCCATTTCATTAACTGAAAAATCGTGATTCTCCAAGCTGTCTGCGTATACCCTAGCGACTTTTTTATCTGTAGTTTGTATTAATTGAACTATTTTCTCTTCTATAGCTTTCAGATATTCTATATCTAAAGCCTCAACGATTTTGTTGAATGCTCCATAAAGCAAATTATAGTCTTTCAGTATAATTTTCGTCATTCTTAACCCTGCTATTTCTATATTCACTATATCTTGTAAATTTTCGTTATCTGTAAATTCTATGAATAGAAGTTTTTTCGAAAGTTGCACTTCACCTTCGGGATTGAGACAATCTTTTATGTCCTTGAAAATAGAAATAATATTGTTATCACCAGCTCCATATCCCATAAATATTGTTGGATATTCCATAAAAAAGGTTAGCAATTTAGCAGTTAAAAATTTTTGTTTTGAACCAAACAAGTCATAATCGGCCTTTGTGATTACAAGACTATCAGAATCAGAAAATGATCCATGTATTTTAAATATATTACCAATTCTATTTAATCTTTTATTCAATATGTCATTTTGACCAACACATACATTATAATTTTCAAATTGACTTTCTAAAAAACCATCATAATTAGTAGTTACTATATTTGATACTTTATTTACTAATTTCATAAAATTATCTCTTTCAAGGTCATATGATGCAGTTTTAGGGACAGCCATTTCGAAGTAATGAGAAAGAGAAAGCTTGAAAGGTGATTTTCCCTTTTTTATTTCATGTTCAAACTTTTCTTTGATATCTTTCTCAAAATCATTATCATCAAAAAATTTATCTTCGTATTCTTCCTTTATCAAACTTGCGATCATAGGCATTTTTTCAAATTCTTCTAAATTTCTTTTAGAAATTTCTTTCGAGGCTTTTCTCTCATATATTCTATATGGAAAACGTGTAGAATTTATTTTTTTCTGCATACATGGTTAACAATGACTCCCAGTCAGGCAACCCTAAATATCGCTTAGAAATACCAGACCCAATAAAAAGTATCGGTTTTGTTTGAAATCCTTCAAAAATTTCGTAAATTTTTTGTTGTAATACATCTTTATTCATCAGCATTCCCTCACTTTAATTATATTGTAACATTATACATAAGTATTTCCAATAAAAAAAGCCACTCACTCCCTAAGGAATGAGTGGTAATTTTTATATATTAGACTTCACGCAGCGGCTTCGCGTAGATCCACATCTTTCTGCGGCCGACCTTAGCATATACAGAATCAGTTTCCGGATCATTGTCCAGGACAGTGTATGTACCTTTGATTTTAACGTACTCACCTGGCTGCAGTACCTGATCGCCGGACTTCTTGCCGCCTTTCGTGGCCTCATCACATACAGCTGCATCCAGCCAGTGGTACTCAGCCACTGGCGTGCCGGTCAAGGCATAGCAGATCACCGCATCACGGGATGCTGATACCTTAGATACCTGATACACATCCGGGAAGATAAACTTATCACCTTTATTCAGTATCTGGTCAGGTTTCGGCTTGCTGGCTGCGTTGTTCTGCTGCAGATACCCTTTTACCTTGCTGACGAATTTCGCCCAGCTGTACGGCTTGTTGGCACGTATCTGGCTAGGACAGTTTTTTCCGGACCAGTCATGATGCTGGTACAGGCTCTGATGATCAAGCCCCTGTGCTTTCAGCAGCTTCGCAGCCAGCCATGCTGCGTTATCTGTAGCCTTCTCCAGATTGCTATCCGGATTGACACATATCTCGATTGCGATGGTGGTCATGTTGCCATTACCGTATCCATCACCGGCATGCCAGGCTACCTCATTGTCTGGGATGGACTGCGTGATCATTTTATCATCCACAGCATAATGCCAGGAAGCCTGCAGCGTGGATCCGCTGTTCTGCAGATACGTTCCGTGGTTCTTAGCGCCTGCTCCTGTCTTAAAATTATCAGTGTTGTGGATAGTGACACCAGCATTCTTCGTTCTCTTGATACCGCTTCTTGCCCCGCTGTAGATTACGGGTGCTAACATCTTTGTAATTTCCATTATTCTTCGTCCTCGCTTTCCATTTGATCAAAGACACCTTTCTCTAGGCATCTTTGATATGTTTTCTCTATATAGGCATATTCAGCATCGAGTACGCCGTTTTGTATATCATGCTTTTTGATTAGTGCGTGATATTTTGTATTGATTTCCACGATATGGTGAAATTCATCCTTTGTATGTCTGCGGTGATTCCTGCATGAATTTGCAAAATCCATTATTTCATACCGGATGCGATCAATTTCATTCTGATCGACTGTTCTGCTTAACTCACAAAGGCTCTTTCTCATATCTCCGTTGAGCTGCTGCCCTATCCATTTAAACAGCCATGTCCAGGGATTTACCTTTATTGGTGCTACCTGTATGACAACGGATCCAGCAAGTAACATGAGCAGCTTAGTTAAATCATCCATGCACTACTCCTGCGGCATATCCAATTCTGGCAGGCCGGCCACTGAGGTGAGCATGGATAATACTCCGGCCAATACTGTTGCAGATGCCACATAAGGCCAGTCTACCTGCCCCATAGCTGCAGCTGCGCCAATACCGGCGATACCTGCCTGCGCCATAGTCTTTAATGCTCGCATCCCTGCAGCTCTCCCCCATTTCTTCCAGTCATATTTCATTGTGATTCTCCTTTCCGCCATCTTGGCAATATGTAGGGCGTTTAACGCACGCCCATGCGAGACACTTTGGATCACCCCTATCCGGCTTTTATTTCTTCAGCCTGTTTCTTTGTTATCATCCCACCGGCTACAAATATTTCCAGATCACTGTCTTTATATATTCCAGCATCATAATACTCTTTGATCCAGCGATACATCATACTGCATCACCTGCCTTCAGCTTCGCTAATTCAAGCAGGACAGCAGCATTGAATCTTTCCTGCTCAGACAATTCCGGATCGATAGGCGGGAAAAGCTCTTGTTTTTCCTCTTCTGTCAATATTCTGATCTCCTCGTTTTCATAGATATAGTTATTTTGCAGCACATCATCATACATAGGCTGACTATATTTCATTTCTAAATAATTTGCCTGTGCATGTCCGTATACCGCATTATCATAACCATCATCAATATGTATATATCCTCGTGATTCCAAATCAGCTTCCGGAAAGAATGCAGTCGATTCTATTCCATCTATAAGCTGTTTTTCATTTATATGGGCATATACCTTATAGATTCCTTCTTGCATGTTATCCCTCCTAAACAGGTCGGCAATCGATACGTATGTCTTTCACAAAACACATGGTCTTTCCGATGGCTTTATTTGCTATAAAACATAAGATCCTATTTACATCGACCGTAACGGAAGATAAAGTAACAGGAAATTTGATTTGGGTATCACTTATGTCGTAAAATCCCTCTATCGTTACTGTCGGTTTAGACATTTTACGTACTCTCATATTAACTAAAGGTCTGGCGTATGTTGCTGTATTGTCATATAATACGCACGTCTGATTGTCTCCGAAATATTCAAAATATGCCATACTTCTTAACATCGCTAAGGTGTAATCCTCTTTCGCGTGCGCATAGGCGATCGATCCTGTATACATAAAGCAATATTTCACATCCACTCTGCCATAGACAGTTAACATGAATTTTAAGATATTGTATGTTTTTTTAGATGGGATATCGATCGTAACGGTATGCAATCCCGCGCTTTCTATCCGTGTCACTCCATAGCTCTGCTCGCTATACATTCCGCCTATTGTATTTGCTTCACAGATTCTCACATCTGCCGGATAAGACTGTGATGCAGCTGCATTAGATGCTATATTTTCAACCATTACACCGATCGTCACTTTCTTGCCGCGGTAATGATCTGGTATCGCTTGGTTTATTGATACCCATCCATAGTCAGTATTATTTATCCTTATGCCATCTGTCAGCTTTGTTACACTCTTCTTCGTACCATCTCCATAAGAATAAAAGTACCACATATCAAGACAATAACCATTATCCCCATAAACGCTTTTCCCTAGCTGATTACATTGAAAATCACCATCTATGATTTCATTTTCAGGTGCAGTCATAGAGACTGATGACAGTGGTTTTCCTGTTGCGTCATTCACGGAAGTAGGACCGATCTCTCCCTGTGGTCCAACAGCACCCTGTGCGGCCATCTTCACCCAGTAGGTCGCATTAGTTGGCATAATCGTTGTTGACGATGTATGTGACTTTAAACACCCATACATCGCGCCACTATAGGCCACTGTATCGATCTGTGTGCTATCACACTTATATGCCTTCCCTGATGCCCAAGCTCCCTGATTTTTGTATGACGTCCCCTGTACGCCTTGTGCTCCGCTCGGTCCCTGCGCACCGGTGTTACCTTTTACTCCTTGAATCCCCTGATCACCTTTATCCCCCTTATCTCCTTTGTCGCCTTTCGGACCTTTAAAATTACCTACTAATACCTTTGGCATATCACCACCTCCTAATCCGGTATGACCATATAGATATTGTTATTCGCATCAACCTCAAAGCCAGGTGGTGCAGTCGCATCAGAATAATTGCAATAGAGATTTCCTGCTGCATCCCCTGTAAATGCGATCATGCCATTTGCCGGCGTTACGACACCATCTGCTCCCTTATCGCCTTTATCACCTTTATCTCCCTTGATTCCTTGGATACCTTGATCTCCCTGCTCTCCTTTTGGTCCTTGTATTCCTTGGATACCCTGCGATCCGACAGGTCCCTGAATCCCCTGAGCACCTGTAAACTCTCCGTTCTCCAGTCGTCTCTTGATATCGTCAATTACTGCCTGTGCATCAGATACGACCTTATCAGTCCTATCCTTGAAATCATGATTGAATATCTGAGTAAACAAGGATAATGCAACGTCTTCCCATCCCGGCTCCCTTGGAGCATTCGTAGCCTGTGGATTGAGTGACTGCGTGATGTAAAATTCCACCGGTGATGTTGGTATCCTGATCATATCTTTCTCTGAGCCTTTATAAGCACACATCGAGATATAGAGATTGCCCTCTTTCTCAAAGGCTCCTCGTGGCAAGGTCAGTACACTCTTGACTGTATCAAATTCCAGTACACCAGTCTTCACCATATCCCTATCGTGGCAATACAGCCACAGAAAGGAATAGCCATCAAAAAAGCTGTCAGTGAATTCAACCGACAGCTGTAGGTTCTCAGCATATTGATATGCGATTTCGGTATTGTCATTTTTTAATATCGTCCCATACTGTTGTATTTTTCCGATTATGATGCTATCCATTTAATCACCTCCTACATAGCTTTTAATCTATTCTTCAACGTAGCGTAATCAGCTGGTGTTATTTTTCCATCTCCATTAAAATCATAGTGGTAGACCATATCATCATCAGCATTTATGGTGCCCATAATTATCAAACGGATAATATATAAGTCAGCCCATGTATAGATATTGGTGATTCCACTATTCTTAATTTTGACTGTACCATTATATAATCCATTGGAATCTATTTTCCAGCCTCCTATGTCCCCGTCGCTTGTCCTGATAGTCCCACCATCGAATAATGTTCCTGTTATCGTCGTGCCTGATATCGTACCAGAGAAATTTAATTTCTTTGTATTCTGATCAACATAGAGTACAAGGCTGTTATTACCATCGTATACTTTGATTCCACCATTTTTTATCGTTAGTCCCAGAATATCTATAATCACCTGCATGGTCTGCATGGAGTTACCGTTGTTTATCGCCTTTGATATAAGCGCTATGATCTGGTCTTCCTGCAATTTCAACTGAGCTTCGCCTAAACCTTTTGCAATCAGTTCAATGCTTTCTGAGTTATTCCGGATAGTCGTTTCTTTCTTATATCCATCCTGCGTAAGCTCAGTTACATTTTCCTGCATCTGGTTTATCATATCCGTTATTTTGCGCGGCTCATTAGACAATGTGATCGTGTTGTTCGACTTATCTTCATCCAGCAGATACTTACGGGTTTTTACGATACGGTGTGGTATCTCAATACCTCTTACAGGGTCAATGATACAATGCGCTGTCTCTCGGATTTTCACCTGCAGGTCTTTGTACTTATCGTCCACCGCAGCAAGGTCTATCATATTGATTGTGTATGATCCAACAGGTGCTGCCAGCTCCTGCAGCTTCTTCTGACCATCTGCCAGTAGGCTTTCCTTATTGGTATAACGGCCGTCTGTCCAGGAGCTTACTATCGGCCTGCCTTTGTAGCCTTGCAGGTCGATATATGGTTTGCCATTATTGATATCAGCAAACGTCAAATCATCAGCACCGTAGCAGTATAGCCTTGTGACAAGCTCTGTGCTGCTCTCCTTATATGTATGGTCCTTCATGTTCAACTCTGGAGTTACATACAATCCGGTGTCTGCAGAAGCGTATGGGTCTATTACAGTAACAACCTTGCTCAAACAATCAAAATCATACTGCACATCATATACAGTCTTGCAGCGCATCAGTACATCATACCCATTGCATTTTTCTTTGTCCGGTGTACGTTTGATCGTTCTGACTTCTTCGCCGGTTACCGTCCATCCTGCAGGCTTGATATAATTCAACACATCGCCTATGGTCTTTGTCTGCAGTGCAGCAATATCTGCTGTTTTGAGATAATATGATGCCTTCCAATCATCCATATTCAATTCACAGGTGATTGTGGCCTGCGTGATCAACTTGTTTACGCCTTTGATAAGATAGAGGTTATCCTCTGTCCTTACTTCTGCCTCAGTCTTTAAATACGTAAAAAGCTCTGAATCTGGCGGAACATCAAAAGAGAGCGTTTCTTCGCCCTCTTCATCCTTTTCTACATATGCGTTCGTGGTTACCGTGATAGGCAGCCATCCGTCTTGTGTCTTGACGCTTAACATATCTCACCTCCTAAAGATATACCGGACTGTAATACATCACCACATCAGCGTTTGTGTTGCTTACGGTGATGATATGGTCGCCCGGTTCCAAGCTTGGAAACTTAGTAAACATTGCATCAGAATATTTGTTTTTGCCATCCTCTGTTATGAGCATACTCTCACCATCCAGGATGATTTTCTTGCCAGTATGGATATTGCGTATTGTATATCCTCCTACTGTGATCTCTCCGTTGTAATGTGGAGTTATCTCATAGCGGATGCCGGCTTTGTATGCCCCTTTTATCGTTATCATATTCTCGGCGCGAGTTAGATTAAAACGCCGCTCTGAACCCTTCTTTATGGCGGATAAAGGGTATGTTATTTCGTAATTGCAAGCACCTAGGTGTTTCACTTCTGGCTGTCCAGATAAAATACAATCGTAGCGATATCCGGCTTCAATGTCAATCACAGAGCGTTTACTCAGTTCCCGCAGGAACCGCCCGGGGTCGTCGTCATTTTCAAATACAACAACAAGATTCATTGGTTTTGGTTCGATTGATTCAGAAATCATCGTATGCCGGTAGTCTATGGATTGTATGGTTCTGGAAAGAGAAGGAGGCATATATGTGAATGAAACAAATATACCGCCGAACATTTCCAGACGTTTATCATTTATCCTCATGAGTTACCTCCTGAATCCCATTTCTTCCGATATATCGTCAACAGTAGCATGTGCAAACTCTTTGCCGTTGATATAAAGTGGCACATTAAGCGTAACGGCTCCTGTGTTCCCTTTGCCATAAATTTTCTGTGCTGTATATTCCTCGTTTTCCTTTGCGGTAAGTACACGTTCGCCTTTATGCAATCGTGCATTGTATCCATCATAAGGAATATAATCGTTGCCGTTTGCATTAAATTTATACGCGCCACCAATGCCTGCGCGATTTCCGACTACAGTGTATTTATCGACGTGGTTTGTTGTAATAGTAGCCTCTTTGCTTTCTGGCTCCCATTTATCCCATTTACCGAACATTTTATCCCACCATGATACTATATCACCTGTTGAAACATCAACCTTATCTGCCAATTCTGTGTGAGCCGACATAAGCTTGTCAATCCCATCTTTCTTTATACCTTTTGCATTTTTTACCGCTTCCTTATATTCTTTGTTTGCTGCATCAATTATTTTTTGTGCCTTTTCCTCATATTTCCCCCCTTCTATTGTTTTTAGCTCCTCAGCCTGTCGCACAAGTTCATCGCGCTTTCTACCAGCCGATTTTACAGATTCAGATTCTATCTTATTCATTTCCTTTATTGCCTTACCAGCCATATCTGCAGTAATCTTCGTGCTGCTCTCGTTCAAACGATTCAGTATCACTTCCTGCTCAGCTTTACTGCTCGACATTGATTGCACTGCTTCTGTTTTCATTTGGTCATACAACTGGTCAATGCGTTCTTGTTGACTCTTTGTTATTTTTCCGCCGTTATCCTTTATTTCCTTGTATATGCCGGTAATTTGATCTTTTAAATATTTCGTTTTATTTATACGCTGCTGATAACCATCGTTAACAGTTTTTAAAATATCTGCCTGTTCTTCCTTGGTTATAGCTTTTGTAGAAGTAAACATTTCTTGATATTTACTGATAGTATCATTTTTTTGCTTTTCGATGGAAGAAGTAACGCTATTCGCCATTTCATCCACCTTGCTAGAAATTTTTCCAACGCTTTTGTCCGTTACTGCAGTGATACCGGTATACATATTCATGGATAATTGCTGTGCATCGTTAGACAGTTTTAAATACGAAGATAGCTGTTTCTGCGTTTCCTCGCTTATTTTTACGGTGTGAGCTCCCACAGCCTGCCCTGCTTTGTTATAGTCGATAACAGTCCGATCAGCGAATAAATCAATACTTGGTATAACCTCTTTTTGTAGATTGTCATATATGGCTTTACCCGCAAGTGCAACGCCGCCTATAGCAGCCACCGCGCCTGCGGCAGGTAATACTAATCCGCCAAGGGTAGAAACAACACCAGTTAACGCCGTGGTTCCTCCGGCTGCTGCTGTGGACATACCTGCGGCTCCTGCCGTCACTTTAGCTAATCCGGATGCAGCAGTAACTCCTGCAGGTGCTAAACCAGATAATGCACTTCCGAATTTACCTAAAAGACCGCTGTGTGTGGCCAAAGAAGAACCTAATTTCCCAAGAGCAGGAATACTTTTAGATAGCACTGTTGTCGCACCTGAAACAAGAGGCTTAAGTTTTCCGTAAGTCGTAACAAGCCCACCAGCAATCTTTAAGACCGGACCAGCTGCAGCTGCAACAAGACCAAACTTAATGATGTTTTCCTGCATTGCAGGTGACAACTTCGTGAACCCATCTACGAGCTTAGAAATGAATTTCGCAGCTTCTGTGACGATTGGAATAGCTTTTGCTCCAAGCTTTATTGCTTCATTTTTTAGCTCGTTCAGCGCACCTTTAAGTTGTTCTGCAGGGGTTGCATCCATCTTATCAAAAGCTTCCTGAGTGGCCCCGGCGGATTTCTGCATTGCCGCCAGCATTTCATCATATTCTTTTCCGCTGCCTTTTGCCAACACCATTGCTGCTGTACCAGCTTCGACAGAACCAAACATATCCTTCAGTGATTTACCATTCTTTTTGGCATCATCATCCAGAAGCTTGATAATATCCGAAGTTGCTTTACCTTCTTTTTTGAGGTCAGCGAAGCCCTTGCCTGTCAGTTCCCGTAAAGTCTTATCAGTGATTGATCCTGATTTTCCAAGCTCCGAAAGCATGGATTTCAGATATGTGCCTGATTCGGCTGTGGCAATACCGTTTTTCGTTAACTGGGCGTACGCAGCTGATAACTCGTCGATACCGAAATTAACTGAGTTTGCAACAGGTATGACCGCCCCCATGCTGGAAGCAAGCTCATCCACGGTGGTTTTACCAAGGTTCTGTGTGGTGATCAGCATGTCGGATATCTTCGTTGCATCCTCAGCTTTCATGCCGTATCCATTTATGGCTGTTGTCATTACATCCACAGCCTTAGCCCCGTCTGTAAATCCTCCCTTCGCAAGCTTCATAGCATCCGTAGTAAACTTGATTGCCTTCGTCTGGTCAACACCTGCGGAGATAGATCCGTATACAGCCTCTGAAAATTCGCCAACTGCGACTTTTGATTTACTGGAAGCGTCCAGAATGTCGTTTTTATATTTTCCGTAATCAACTACATTCTTATCTAGCAACGTAGAGACTTTTGCAAATGAGCTTTCGTAGTCTACCGCCATTTTTGTAGCAGCAATACCAGCTCCTGCCAGAGGAAGGGTGACAGTCTTTGTCAATTTGCCTCCGACATTAGACATTTGATTTCCTACTTTAATGGTCTTTTCCATTTGTTTGGATACTTCGTTCGCTCTCGCAACTGCTTCGGTTTTGATTTTACCCATATCCGATTTAAAGTTGGCAATATCGACCTTTATATCCATCATCAAAGGTGCAAGCTTCAAGCTACCTGACATTAACTATCACCCCGTTTCTGAAATTCGCGCACTGCTTGTAAATCTGCTTTTGTTTGTTGTAACCGCCAGAAGTCTTTCATCATTTTCCTTCCATCTTCTGAGCTGTTTTGGTTGTATATCCAAGCCTCTTTGCGGTACAAAAGAAAAAGGCTGATCGGCAGATGCAGGATATCATTTATAGATAATCCTGTATAATCTGCAATAGCCTTTAATTCTCCTGTGCATGTTTTATACGATTTTTCCCACTCCTCGATTTTATAGTATTTTGCGAATACCGCATCACGTACTCTTTCATCGTCCGGGAGCGGGAGAGTTAGTTTGGGTCGGATAGCGCCTCATTACATATCATCATAAGAGCCTGATACACTGCAACTACGAAGGAACGCGGTAAAACCTCTATATCCGATTTCTTTACTTTTATTCCTTCCTTATTGCGGCTTAGCATCGCTGTAACAGCATCAACCTGGTATACAATATAATCATTCATTTCGTCTGCATCTTCATGCTGTAATGCAGCCAGATACATGTTATGAGTGGGCTCATATACATGCAGGATTTTATCCGGCAGCTTCACTTCCTCTGTTCTCTCCAAATATGCATTCACATCCAGCATGCTATACACCTACTTCCGGAAGAGCTGCAGCCTCTTCGTCCGTGAGCTCTTCTTCGATGCTTGCGAGGAACCCTTTGATATACTCAATGGCTGCAATTTGCGCATCTACAGTCAGCTCTTTTGTTGTGAACTCTATCGCAAATCCATTGCCGCCCTGTCCAATCATGGTAAATCGCAACTTTTTGTCATTGTCTTTTGTGTGGACAAATCGCACTAATACCCTTTTTAGTTTATTGTTTGATCCGCCAAAAATCAATGTGCGCGTTTTCTTCACTTTATCCTCCACGAACTTCGCGGTAGACAATAATGCAAGGTTGCGTAGATTCCATGTCAAAATACCTGTGTTCGCAGTAACCTCTTCACTGGTAATTACTGATTTTACGATTTTGCCATACTGATTTTTTATATCATATTTTTCCGGCTTGTAATCTACAGAAAAGCCACCAGAACAATGCCCTACATTATGTTCTGGCGTTTCGATTTCTTCATTATCCGGTATCGCATCGCCTTCAAATTCCTGCATATACACCTCGCCAGCGCCCATGATGATATCGTCATTTTTTTTCTTTGTCACTTATATACACCTCCATGTAATTATAAAAAGGGAGACGCACTCCCACATTTGTATCTGGTCATTGAAGAGATCGCCACCACCCGCTAACTCACTATGATAATATATATTATCAGCTCTCAGAAAGGGGCTATCCTCTTCTTGGTCCAGTATGTCTAAAACCTTTTGTTTGATTGCTAAAAGCTTGTCGTAATCATCCCCTATAATACGCACCTCTATCTGACTTTGCTTTATATGGCCGCCTGATATAGGCGTGTGCTTGTAGGCGATAGCAGGATATGGTCCTATCGAGAAATTCGGTGAAGCATTAAGACCTGTTCCCTGCAATAATATATTTCTTATGCATTGTTCAATCATTTTCCGGCCAATGTCCTTTCTATTCTTGGCAAATTCTTAAGCTTAGCGTCTTCCAGAAAAGGCTGCGGTTTCTGCCCCTGTGTAGTATGCCATCCTTTGTACTTTCCCGCTTTTACGCAATATGACCACGGTGTCATCCGACCGTTGCCGTCCTTTGCATAAATACCGGTACCTTGATGAACGAATGGAGCATAATCCAGATTACACAGGATGCGGCCAGTTATGCTCAGACTGTCAAAGGTAACGTCATGCGTTATAGCTGCTCTCAAAATCCCCATGTCTGCAGGCGCGTTTTTCTTTGCTTCCCTTTCTACCAAAAGACAGGCTTTTCCCATGCATTGCACACGGTCTTGTATGATCTGTGTTGTAGCTTGCTCGATAGAAGCCATAAATGCGTCATTGTTTGGCATACAACGTCCTTTTTAGCAGCAGTGTAGTAAATCTTCCGGAAGTATTAAACATCGTCACCTCGTACGCATACATGCCGACCACGATGCGGTACTCTTTCCCTGGAATGAAATCTTTACAGAATGTGCAGCCATTGTGCGTACTCTGTTCATATTTAGCAGACTGTGTGGACCGGAAAGCGTCATTGTCATAGATTGATACATCCATCTTACAAACATCCTGCCAGTCTTTTTTAGGAGCGCCACTTGCGCCGGTTCCGCCATTGTCGACCTGCAGCACAGCAGGAACAAAATCAGTAAATACGCTCATGGAAGATTCCTGTACTTTCTCAATGCTCGGCGGATAGATTTCGGTATGTCTCCGCTGTACGTTTCGCTTGTTCCGGCTTTTGAACTGCTTGTTAGACCTTCATTCCCAGTAAGAATGAGCCTATAAACACATAAATCAGAGACTGGCGTAATTATCTTTTCATTGATGTCGCCTTCACGATAATTTATATAATCTAAAGCGTCGTTAATGGCATCGTTTACTGTATCATCGACATATGGCTGATCAATGTTTTTGATATGCGGTTTAAAACTCAATTTTGCAGCAACCTTTTGTTTCAGCTCTTTTTGATTCATGATTCCCCTCCTTTGGAAAAGAGGGAATGGTTACCCTCTTGAAATGATACGTGCGATTGGAATAGCTTTGTGACTGATATACTTGTTTCCTCCGGCAGAGCTGTCATTTACTAAAGACCAGTTTTTACCGTCGGCCATTTCCTCATTGGTAGGAGACAAAGATGCCTGCTGTTTCTTAAGATAAGAAATTCCGTTTACCGCCACAGCTGTACGTTTACGGCTGATTAGCGTGTCTTCTCCACCATTGACCTTCGCCTCGCGAACCATTTCATATGGATGTTTTACGCTCAAAGGCTGGAAGGAAATCGCTTTGTCACCCAGCACGTAAGTTGTATACTTTGTATATTCCTCTGTAGCGGGTACATATCCTTCCTCTCCCTCATTTCCCTGTGCCTCCTTTGCAGGGACGGTTTCACTAGGCATGGAATCATCAATAATAACTAATTTCCCATTCCATGTCCCCATTCCGAGGTCACGCTCAACGCCACTTGCATCCGTATATTTAAGGTATGCAATCAGCTTGAGGTTTTCCAGATTCGTAGATACAGTGCTGTGCATGATAACAAGCTTAAAGATATCCTTATTGTCACCACAAGCCCTCTGCATTGTGTCATTCAGCGATGTTGGACCAACTTTCGCAGCTTCGTCGGATTTCTCTGAAATATCGTTAGTATGCGCTGTGATAAACTCTGTGTTTTTTGCTCCGGTCATAGAGTAAACGCCTTTCAGAATAGCTAGGATACTATCCTGGTCCTTGTCATTCCAGAATTTCATGATTTTAGTACGAACGTTTGCCATGAAATCGACACCGCCGGTAATCTCATAAGAGAAATCCTTTTCCGTCCATCCATGCATGCGGCCAAATGTAAATACACCCTGCTCAAATGTGGTTGTAGTTGAAGTTGTTACATCAGTTTTTCCGTCATAGTTATCTGGATCACCCTCCAGATTGCCATAAAATGGAATGATACCGTATGCGGTATTGGTCTGATTACCAAACAGATCCAGCAGACGCTGGTCCTTTGTAATTGCTCCTGATTCCAGCAGTTTGTTACGCTTTACATCAGGAATGGCATTCATGTATTTTCCGAATGCCTCTTCATTGAAAATCTTAGCATCAAATTGTGTAGTCATATATCATCTTCCTTTCTATTCGCCGTTTTCCAGCTGATTAACAAAATCCTCGTAAGACATATCTTCCGGCTTTTTTTCTGGATCATCACCTTCTGGCGGTGTCTTCCCGGTTTTTGTCTTAAACATATCTTTGTATGTTTCTTTCAGGCTTTTAACCTGGTCTTCCAATCCTTCAACAGAGCCGTCTTCTTTGATTTTCAGCTTTGTTCGGTCAATTTTTCCAGACATCAAGTCCGGATGAATTGCCTTCTCCAATGCTTTTTCGATTGCAGCATCATATTTCATATTAGCGATTTCAGCATCATGTTCCTTCTTCGCTTTTTTATTCGCTTCCTGAGCATCCTCCAGCTGCTTTTTTAAATCTTCCACAGAACCAGCCTTTTTCAGGTCTTCCAGCTGTTTGTCACGAGCTTTTACATCACTGTCAAGCTGTTTTTTAGCTTCTGCAATAGTGTTGTATTTCTCCTTTGGCACGACATTGTCCGGTGCCTGTTTGTTGATTTCCTTGATAGCTTCCGAAAGATTCAGCTTGCCATCTTCTCCTGTGTGCTTTTCAAGGATTGTTTTGATCCATTCCATGCATTACCTCCATAGCATTTATATACCGCTCGCTTGCGGTTCGTAGGTCTGCCTATACCTGACAGTAGGTAAAATAAAACATGGTTTTCCCGCGTCATTTCAGATGATTGCAAAAATACGGCAGTTTCCGCTGCGGCGGGTCCTTCATATAGGTCACCTCTCTTTCAGTCTTTCCACAAAAAATGCAGGTCCGCTGTATCTTCTGCGTCCTGCACTTCAATCTGTTATCATAGTATTCATCCTTTATCATTTCTGTATAAGCGTGTAGGTGCATATCACACCCGGTTATTTATCTGGTCAAGTCTGGCCTTTAATTTACGTACCAGTGCCTTTTTCTTTGCTTTTTGGTGTATATCATCACATGCCTGTATCTTTGCTTGCAGTTCCTTGGTTTTATCGTCATGATAGAGCAAATGGTGCTTTTTACCACACGAAGAGCAAACGAAAAAAGCATTGATCAATCCATCAGCAAAACGTTCCTCTTGGATTACAATGCTTTCCGTAATTATTTCTTTATCGCAAGCGTCGCAAATAACTTTAACATCAATCATATTTTTTATTGTTCCCAACCAGAATGCTGCCATCTTTACCTTTTATAACGACACCACCTGCAGGTGTCACCCATTTCTTGCGATTGTTGGGTTTGCCATCTTTGCGTGCTTGGCTTTCGTAATACTCCATTTTTTCTTTATCCGTCATTCTTTTTCACCACCATTTTTATCTTTGGTTTATCACCTTTTTTATCTACAGAAACAATTTCACAAGGAATACCATCTCTCAAAAGGAACTCATATTCCATATCTTTGAATCCGGATAACTCATTTACATACATACCTATTCCTTTACCTTTAGGTACATTGATTTCTAGCAAGATATCCTTATCTTTTATAAAAGCATCATTTGCACCAGAGTAAGCGGGAGAAGTGCTGATGAATCCTAAATCAGTATATTCAGCACCTATCAAATCTTCGAGATTCGATGCATAATTCCCAAATGCATCCCTTCCGACTAATCTGTATACAGTTATACCATCTTTTAACATGAAATTATCCATAGCTGAATGCAAATCATCACGCATATTATCCATCAAATCAGAATTAAGCGACTCCCAGTCATTCAGCTTTCTAAGGTAATTGTTTATATCTTCATAGCCGCCAGCTGTATATGAACTAATGGCTGCATGCTGCGATCGTGTGAGGTTGGATTTCCAAATTTTATACCCACTATCATAAAAGAATTGGTTTACCGCGCTGCCGTTCTCGAACACTTTATATCTTTCCATCTTTATTGTACCACTATCCACCGCTTTATCAAGAGATATTTCTTTCCTTATAACTGGAAGCCATGTGCAACGGCATCCTGGATGGCATGGAAGTATTGGCGCTTTGTCAATATTGTATTCTTTCTCATGATTCGCCCCGCATATCTCGCAAGTACGTTCATCCTCAGCAGCCCACCATTGCACCTTTTCGACACCTGCATCTTTATAACCACGCAATGCGCTGCGGTTCATATAATTTATCGTTTCAGTGCGTACAAGGCGATGTGCTACATTAAAAGACTTCTGCATAACGTTTGATAACTGAACAGCTGTTTCTGTGACAGTCTTTCCAGTCGCTATAAAGTTGTTGATAACGCCATTCATATTACGTTCCAGAACACCCATGTCATTCCACAGTCTTTCACTGAAAAACGAGCCATGCCAAGGTGATCGCAGCATTTGCTCCATTTCTTTTTTGTTAGGAAATGAAAAATCATCAATCCCTAGCGATTCCATGACGTTTTTATAAACGTCTTGCCCTGCGGCTTTCATGCGTGAGGTCTGTGACTTCTCGATGGACGTTCCAAGCTTTTCTATTTCTTGGAATATCGCCCCTTGCTGGCCGAGCAGCTTGTTAAATCGGTATTGCTGTGTTCGTGTAAGCTCCCCAGTCTTTTCGGCTTCTTCAGCCAACGCATATAGCTCTCGTTTGATGCTGGATGAAGTCTTTTCATACATCCTCAACAAATCACGATTTTGCTCTTCTGCACTATTGTAAGTCCTCCACGTTTCCTTAGCTATTCGATTTTCCCAATATTCACTATTCTGGTATGGTTTACTCTTTGCCATCTTCTGCGCCTAAAGGCACTCTGTCCTGAAACAGATGCCCTTCGCTTTCCATTAGCTCTTTTTCTCTTTCCACATCATCAACGTATGGGTGATTGGCTAAATATGTATTTTGGGAAATATTAGCACTGGAAGCGTTAAGGTTATTGATCTTCTCAGTTTCGTTTATTTTCATGTCGAGATTAAATGTGATATTTATTTCTTCTGTGTGCTTCGCATCAAGGAAGGAATCTATGAAATATAGCAAATCTTCAAAGGCAAATGTAACATGCATCACCATTGCATCGGCTTTCAGGTCCAGTCCAGAATACATAAACTTAAGAGCCACCCCGGATGGTGCACTTCCGAATTTATCCAAATCCTTGATTACTCCCTGCCCTGAATCAATGATATCTCTTTTAAGCTGCTCATAATGCTCTCTGAGCGCCGTTATATCCATAGTGGGCGTAAGTGTCGTTACGCCTGAATTATCGTCCTCGTCGTCTGCATCAAGCACGAGAGCACGCTTTTCGTTGATATCGCTTAAGAATTTTTCAAGATTATCACCTTTATATCCCTTAAGGATAAAGATAAGATTTTTTGTTTCTTCCACGTAGTTTGCAGCTTCGCTCCGTGATTTATCATAGTTATCAATAAGCGACTTAACGAATTTGATATCCGGTAATTCAATATCGTTATTTTTCACCGGTATCCAGGGCACTTTCCCCCAACTACACCACTCTTTTCCGTTTTTAAAGTGCACCACGGTGTTACCTGCATCATCAACGTTCTTTGCCATATCCAGAATATAGTCTTCACCGTCTCTCACTCTGCAAATATATCCGTCAGCCGTCCACGTTTCCACATGTGTTCGGTATTTTTTTACGCCGCCGTCATAGTAGACTGTATCATAGATATAATGCATAGCCTTTAGTTCTTCGTGATTATTGTCTGTCCACTCTGGTAAGCACTTACTGGCAGGAACAAGCATAATTTTAAACTTTCCTTGCTCATCTACGTACGGATGCCACCATGAGATGCCGTGATTGCTTGCTGCATATCCAGAACGCATCAAGAAATGTTTAAATCGCTTGCCGAGTACATCCTGCACACTTTTTAGATAGGCCTTATCCTTACAATCGAGCGTATATTCCTTCGCAAATATGTATGCTACTTTTTCGTCCACCATGTTTTTGTAGGAAGCATGAGCCAGCCTGTTATTGGCTTTATTTTCTTCTTTTACTTTTTTACCGTTGACAATGCGCTCCATCTTGCGCTTTTTTATGTCATTGTCGACAGAGTAATATCTATCACCGATATACATCCACTCACGTCTTTTACTGTTGAGAAATTCAGACACCAACTCTTTTAAGTGATCCTCGTAACGTTCTTTGTCTTTCATTGCCATTCTTGCTGCTTTCACTCCCTTCCGGAATTTTCTAACGATTCCCAACGTATCACCTCCAAAATAAAAAGGTCTATAGCGACCTCATACCTACATGTTTTTTTAAATCTGATACCTCATAATCATCTAACGCATACCAGATGGCTGATAATGTATGAGGGTCAATGTTAAATTCATCCTCGATTATCTCACCATCTTTATCCACTTTGAAGGTAAGCTCCTGGAGCTCATCGACCGTATTGCGGCACTCTTCTGAGCATATGATTTTTTTAAATCGTTTTACCTTTTTAGTGTATACGTATCGTGAACCGCTGAATTTCTTGCATTTCTTCATACGGATTCCCTTTTGCTTATAATACTTGATTGCCTTAGGCTCTGCGTTATCTGATTTAATGAGCTCCCCAGATACGGCAAACTCTTTTATATCCTCGAAAATTTCGGGATCTGTTTTATCTCTGGAATAATACTCCCAGTAAATATACAGTATCTTGTTTTCATGGTCTATTGCCAGTCGTAATAATGCGTTGTATGAGGTAACGAAACCAAAGTCCATACCGTTTTTAAACATGGGGTCGTGTATCTGCTGTATGAGCTCCATCACTTCTTTATGTGGTTTAACTTCAAATTGTGGAAATACTCTTTTTCCATTGGTCCCGAATAGCCCCCTGCGGGCTATCCTGTATAAATCTGGGTCATGGCTTTTTAAGTCGTCTAGCTGCTCAATGTAATCGTCTGGTACGAAGTAATTATCATCGACCGTACTATGGTGATAATATATTTTGCCTTTACGGATAATACGTTTCTTATAAAGCTCTTTATCACTTAAATAAAAGAAGTGTTCTTTTTTATCCTCAAAGAAATATTTATAGCACCAGTTTGCCTTGCTGACTGGGTTTGTCGATAGGATGATGTGATTACTCAAAGAAGGATGCCTCAGACGTCCTGTAATCTCCTTGAATCCTTCGTATTTAACTTCTGAGCACTCTTCTATCCAAACAATCGAAACACCGTTCAAGGACTTTAATTTAGCCGGTTTATCCATACCCTTGAAAATGATTTTACTGCCATTTTTAAATATTACTTGCATTGGCGAAGTAGTAAAGCTCATTAGGCGGTCAACACCCATGTTCTCTGCTATTTCCTGCAATAAATCGAAGCAAGATTCACGGATAGTTTCAAATACTTCTCGTACAACTAAAGCCTTGCGTTTTTCTGCCAGAAGTTTGCTGAGTAATTTAACGCCTACATGATAACTTTTCGATGAACCATATCCACCGACGAGAAAATAAAATTTACTTTCCCAGTCATTTACAAAGTCGATGAAGTGATCATTTAATACAACGTTAATCTGCTTTGTCATTTGCTGCGCTTGCTGGTGTAAAGGTGATGTTTATATCCATGTCGTTATCGCCAGCCACCTTTTCAAGTCGCTTCATCAGTTCTTTTCCAGCTTCCAGCCTTTCTTTAAGTGCTGCGTCCAACCCAAACTGGTCCTTTTCAGCTCCGCGCATGACCGCAGTATAAAACTCCATGACTTCTTTAATGTCGGCGATTTTCTTATCTTCGACCTTTTTCATGACCTTTTTCATATATTCTTGGACGCTAACGTTTGTTAACAGACGAGCAGCTCCAGCTCTTGCTCCTTTGGGACTGTATCCAGCCTTTATATAAGCGTCGGCCTGTGAAAGGTTCTCCTTACACAGATACAGCACAAACGCCTTTTGCTTCTCGTTTATTTTCACGAGCTATCATCCCTCAATAAATCCGCAAGGAATTGCACTACATCCAGCGCTTTATCAAAGTAATGGCTATCCTTCTGCTTTTCCCCATCCGCATCTATGTATGTTGTATATACTGTATACTTTGTGCATATGCAATCGTATTTATCGGAATGGAATTGTGACCTATTGATACAATATACTTTACCCTTTGCTTTTAATGCTTTCTGCAGCCTGTTTATCAAGGTGTTTAGATTGTTGCTCATTAAGTCACTCTCCTTTCTTTTTTTACGTCGCCGGCATGAGCACAGGTTCTGTTCCTGGTGCTCCTGTATCAGCATCTGTGTACTTTAATTTTTGTTTTACGATACTATCATAAGCAGCCATTATCTTTGGCATCTGTATTGCCATCCAGTCAATCATTTCCTCATTCACGGCCCATGCCTCGTGTGCAGTGCTGCTCTGGTCCATGCCGGATTCAAACAAAAAAGCATGTATAAGTTCGTGTCTTAATACATGCCTCTGCATTTCTTTCAGATTGTCTGTTTTAAATTCAGGCGGGACGTCTTCTTGTTCGCTTATGTGGATCTCCTTGGTATAGAAATCCGTTTCTCCACCTCTGCCATCGAGGGAAGGAACATATTTGATTCTATATACTGTACCTAATACATTTACCTTCATTTTCTTTTTCTCCTATATTCCCAGTGTCTGCTTGCATCAAATCCTGCTGTGTTTTCAGCCCGTCTGCGTGTGTTTTCCATGTCCAGTGCCTGACGCTCAGCCTTGTACCATTCGCACGCTCCGTGGCATTCCGGATGGCGTTTAGGGCAGTCTTTACATACTGTGATCATCCTCTAGTACCTCATATGTTTTTTTAAAGATATCCGCCTTACATGGATATAATTCGCCTCTTAGGCCTCTTATGATGTAATCTCCTGCTCTGGCTATCATCGTTCCTTCAAGCGTCTTGATTTCACACCACGCAGGTGATGCATTGTATTTACCGAAATCATGTGTGATCACCGTATTATTGGATACGGCATCCCAGAACCAAACTTCACCAACAAGACCTCGCTCATTTAGCTGGAACGCTTCTACTACAACCGGTTTCTTTCTTACCTTCATGTATATCATTCCTTTCTGGGTAAAAGAAAAGCACCTCATTGGGTGCTTAGATTCAATTATTCTTAAAATATGTTTTTGGTATACCGTTCTTTTCAAATGATTCTTCATCAAAATGCCAATCTGTAAATGTTGATCTATCCTGAAATAATTTATGTGCCTTCTGTAATTCATCACTTACTTTTTTTTCATCACATTTATTAACTTTTTTAAAATGCTTCAAGGCCTCTAAATACGCTTCATTTCCTAATCGCCTTTGAGTTGCGCCTAAATGTATGACATGATGGCAATCCGGACAAACAGCTATGATTCTTTTTAAGCTCTGCACATGATTTTCATCATTGTACTCCCATTGCTCATGCGCCTCTAATTTTTCGCATTCTGCACCACAGATTTCACACTTATGATTTGCAGCTTCCCTGACGGACTTACTTATTTGATTCCATCTATTGGCTTTCAGCAATTTCCTTAAATTTTTATTCCAGCAGGTCCTAGGAATAAGTTCAATCTCTAATTTCATAATTGTTCACCTCTAATTTTATCATACTACAAAAAAAGGTAAATTAAAAGCGCCTTTTTTTATGTCTCCCTACATGAGTGCGCTATCTCATTGTTTTTTAAGGATATTTGCATAGATAGGAAGATTACTTACCCTAATCTACAGACGATATATGGGAAAGGGGGGGATCACCTGCAGATTACGGCAGGCATCCTAAGATGCCGCGTAAGTAAACCGTAAGGGGAAAGTGAAGCACAAGGAAGAGAATCACGCCTCATCCCCCGTACTTCCACGCTATCATAATACCACGTTTTTCGTGGCACATTGTGTCCATTTAAATAATTTTAGCAATTACTCTATTTGCAAACTTTAGCATAGCCGAATGATCATTATAATGATAATCATCCATCACTCGTTTATAGTATTTCTTTTCAATGAATAAGTCTACTATCAACTGCCTATCTACAGGATTCTCAATCATACTGATTTTTCGATTAACATCGTTAATTCTTCTTATGTAATCGTTTCTTTCTCGTATCGCTTCACCCTGTTTCATCAACGGTTCCAGTTTATCAGATGCATATGGATTTCTTGCATTTTCACGCTTGGGTTCATCGTTACCATTTGGACACGATAAACCAGTAAGTATCACATCATATTCTTCAATCTTTTCGTTGCAAACCAAAATAGCTTTCGTGTAATACTCTACGCTCTTGCATTCTCTTTTAAACTGTTCAATTTTATCTTTCACAGTCAACATACTTATCGTCCCTCTCTTTCATTTATGACGCATATCATCAAAAAGGTAAAATACAGCATTACTGCCAGTGCTATATCAATCATGCGTATACCTCCTCTAGATACTGCTGCAGCTCTTTTATTGTTTCAAACAGCAGCATGAGATTCTCTTCATGCAGGATGTACACCGTACCTCTGTTGGACATGTAGCCTGTTTCGATTTTAACGTTGTACGCTTTTTCTAAGGTCTTTTTCTGCATTTCTCGTCCTCCTCACTGCCATCCGGATAAAATACCACAACCGACTGTTTGTATGTATACGGCCGTCTATGCTATTGTATTTTTTCATTGTCCACCTCCATATGCCTCCGGTAATGGCATCCATGCTATTACTTTCCATTTTTCCATGTCTATGCATTTATTATTGCAATACCATCGCTTGCCATATCCGTATCCCGTGAATATCTTTTCTACTTTTCGCTGTCCATATGCATTTTCCAATATTGCTAACACTGCACATCCTGCAAAGAGTGGTACCCTTTCTTTTACCGGTATCCATTGGTTTTCAATTAGCTCAAGCGCTCGCTCATACACTTTGCTTTTCCATGTATGATCACACTTAGAATACATTGGACACTCTTCACAGATTTCATCGTGAAAATCACTTGCTGATTTTAAACAATGTAATACTATTTCTTTGTTTATTCCATTACTCATTTTCTTGCCCTTCTTGTGGTACTTCCCTGCGATAGAAACGGTTTCCTTCAAAGTCCATATAGTAACCTTCTACGCTGTTTGTTATGATATGACTTGCATACCTAATGCCTCTTACCGGTTCCCATTCTAATGGTTTAAATATGTAGATATATGACTTTGTTTTATCATCCCAAACCCACATACCTTCATGCAAATCTTCAAATTTTAGAGGTGGGTTGTCAAAATGTTCTTCGATTAACTTCTGAAGTACAGAATATTGCTTTTCGTCACAATAATCTCCATCCATTTTCACACTTGCTAACGCATATAAATATTCATCTTTAGTCATTTCATATCCCTCCTAAAATGGTAGATCATCACTTGCGATATCCAGTGTACTGTTGCTTGTAAAGTCATTAGAGCAGGACTGGGAGCTGCTGTTGTCACTCTGATAGCCCTGATTGTTTGCATCTGGTACATATGCACTGTTCGCATTACTTGCAGCAGCACTTTTGCTTTCCAGAAACTGTACGCTCTCTGCGACAACCTCTATTACATACACACGTTTACCGCTTTGATCATCATAGCTGCGTGTTTGGATTCTTCCTTCCACGCCGACCAGTGAGCCTTTGTGTGTATACTGCTGTACAATGTCAGCTGTTTTATTCCATGCTACTGTGTTGATAAAATCAGCATCCGGCTGGCCCTCCTGCTTGAAACGGCGGGTACATGCTACAGTAAAAGAAACAACCGATGCACCGTTTGCAGTCTTACGCAGTACTGGGTCTTTTACAAGCCTGCCAGCTAATACCACTCTGTTGATCATATTTCAGCCTCCAGTCCCTAACAGAAGTTGTTTGTTCTGGTACAGCTCATATGCTGTATCCCCGTTTTTATTTACAAAGTAAGGCAGCATGATTTGATCTATTGTAACCATTTCTGTTTCCAAAATTGCAAGTTGTGCGTCTAACCAATCTTTTATATTACGCCATGCCACATTTTCTGCTTTTTGATAATCGGCTTTGATTTTTTGTCGGCGAAGTACCTCCAGCATATCGTCGATAGTTGCCCGGATTTCTTTCAAAACGGAAACAGCGTATTCTCCGCTGTGTTTCATGCTCCATTCACAACGTTTTATATTAAGAGCTTCTTCTCCAATGTCCACAACGATATGATATAAAACATCCTCTAAAACCTTTAAATTACTGAAACGTCTACCATCTGTATGGGTTTCTCCTACGGCCTCAATGCTTCCGATATATTCATTCATTACTTCGCGTATTACTTCACTGCGATGCTCGATTAGCTGTTTTTCTTCTGACATTTATATTCACTCTCCTTCATGCAATGCTCTTATTGCCTTTTTAACTTCGTCCAGCGCGACATAATCTTTATCATTAACAGTGACAATCACATTTTCCAAACCGCATTTTTTGAGTATATCCTCAATTTTTACTATGGCATGACCTGCTATTACTGACTGCTGCCTCTTATTTAAAACGGTAGCCATTCCGGTACCTCCATAGCGATTTTTGGGATATAGTCAGTCTTTTTACGTTGCTGGCCAAACAATTCTTTTTTTGCGCTTTCACTCATGACCTTTACCATTTCAGAGCTCATACGTTCATGGTCTGCTTGCTTTCGCTTAATATTATTTAACACATTCATTTCTTTTTCTGAGATAATGACATGCACATTTACCTCATGTTTTTGGCCAAAACGATAGCACCTGCGTATTGCCTGATAAAACTGCTCATAGCTGTCAGATAGTCCACAGAATATCATGTCGTGACAGTTCTGCCAGTTCATTCCAAATCCACAGATAGACGGTTTTGTTACGAGATACTTCACGTCTCCGGACGCAAATCCTATCATAGCTTTTTCTTTGTGTTCTGGCGTATCAGATCCTTTTACCTCTATAGATTCAGGTATGGCTTTATGTAATGCAGTACTCTCATTGTTATAATCACACCATATCAGGCAATTCTCTTTTGTCTGAGCGATTTTCTTCGCCATTGCCACTCTTTCATCAAGGCTGTGCTTTCGAGCTTCTCTGCGCTCCTGCAGCGTTTCTGCGTACTCCACAAATAAGCTCTCTGCATCTGGCTTACTTTTTAATATGTTTGCTTTTACATGCAGTTTTGGTAATACGAACTTTTCTCCATCATATCCAAGGTCTGACGGTGATTTTATCATCATGCTCCATGTCGCCATCCAGCGGAAGAACTCTTTTTCTGCATGGCGTTTCAGGCGCCATCCAATGCGATCATTTTTGCCTTTTTTCTTGATGCTGTCATTGATGAAGAATGTCGCTAGCATTTCTCCTCTTGGCATGACACCGAGAAACTCAGCTGTTGTCCCTATCTCTGTATAATCATTAGGGCTTGGTGTTGCTGTGCAGCATAATTTGTAGGGAGTGTAAGCAAAACGTTCCTGCAGGTCTTTTGTTGTTTTCCCTGCGTACGATTTCAAAATTGAGCTTTCGTCAAGGACAACTCCGGAAAAACTATCTGTATCGAATTTGTGTATCTTTTCGTAATTTGTAATGTTTATACCTGGCTTTATATCTTTCTGACCTTCTGCCAGATTGCAAGTGATACCAAATTTTGAAGCCTCCTGTGCTGTCTGCTTTGATACTGCCAAGGGTGCAAGAATCAATACTGTTCCTCCTGTATGCTTTGCAACCGCATCCGCCCATGATAATTGCTGGATGGTCTTACCTAGCCCGGTATCCTCAAACAAAGCAGCTTTTCCAATTCTAAGCGCCCATTTTGTTATTGCTTGCTGATAGTCAAATAGGTTTTCATTGAGGTTTTCCGCAGTGAATCCAGATGGTTCTATTGTGTATTCTTTAGTCTTTAAAAATTCTTCGTATGTCATTCTTCATCACCTTCAAATAAAAACTCCAGCTGTTCTTCTGCGTTTGCAGCACGTTCACAATTTTTCACTGACTGTTCGAAATAAGATTCTTTCAATTCTATCCCTACAGCCTTACGGTGCATCTTTATGGACTGGTACGCTTCTGATCCGATACCCAAGAATGGAGTAAACACTGTATCACCTGGATTTGTCCACAGTTCAATGCATCGCTCTATAACATCTAACTGCAAAGGGCATATATGCTTTTCGTCTCGTTCTTCCCTCGCTGATGTACGATTGAGAGTGTTGCTCTGTCGGATGTTCATCCATACCGGCGATGCATATTCCTGCCATTTGCTTACCGGAAATGATTCATTCGTGTGCGTTATCGGTTCTTTGTTTTCTCCCGGTTTCCTCATCGTAACGATGTAATCAGCAATGCCCTGACGGCTCATAGCGCTATCTTTTTTTAACTGCTTGTGCAACAATCCGATATGTTTTGTTCGCTGCATAGCAACCACCGGATCTTTCCAAATCGTGATTTTGCTATGGTAGTAAAATCCATAATCCTGAAATAACTCTCTCAATATGCCCGGAAAATCTCGTAAACCAATAAATCCATCGTTTGCCTTTATTGTAGGAAGGTCCATACAATGAATGCTAACCAATCTTCCCGGCTTGATTATCCGGAATAGCTCAGCTACGATATAACCAAACTGTTTGTAAAACTCTTCTGTGCTGCGGCAGTTGCCTAAATCTCTCGGACTGTCACTGTAAGTGTATAAATCCTCGAAAGGTGGACTAAAAATTGAATAGTCCATTGATTCATCCGGTAAACCCTGCATTACTTCGCAGGAATCTCCATTGTATAATGCGTAATGTTCTGTAATTACTTGATTGATTACTTTATCCATTTAATCTCCTTTCAAAAAAACAGTGTTTCTTGTATTGTGTTCTTTGATATGCCGAGTTCGTACATAGCTTGCTTTATGATTTTTATTGCTTCTGCTGGTGTATTAGCTTGATTTCCTTTAGGTGTTGAGCTTTTCTTCCAGTCATTCCATGATATTTTCCAGTGAAACGTCCCTGTATTGGGATAATTGGGTTGAGTGTAGTCTATATCCGTCATATAGACGATGATATATTTCGGATATTCGCCAATAGTGATTTGGCTTCCATCATATGATTGACTGTATACAATACCTTTGTTTTTCAGAGCTTTTTTTATTCTTTGCATATTTGAATTACCATCTTAATACCTAAAACGTGCATAGTAGCAAACATCACATCGACTGGCATCCTGCTTTTATACGATAAGTAATTGCACATCGCTTGGTAATCAACAGCCACTATTTTTGCAAGTTTACGATTGCTTATATCCAGCTCTCCTTGTCGCCTGATGATAATATCCAGGATGTTATCGTAAGTTGTCATATTAGTTTCAGTCACTTATCTCTCCCCTTCCTCGTACTGCTCGGCCGTGAATCCTCTCTGTTTCCATTTCAGTAGGATACGGTCTACGTAATCAATGCTCTGTTTGTCATAAGTTAATGCCTCGCGTAATGCATAACGTATCAACCTATCATCATGCTCCTCTGTCCACTGGCAGATTGTCTGTACCTCACGCTGTGATAACGGTCTTCCAAATCCCTGCTCATACAAATCAATGAGCGATGAGTTGTACATGTCGGTTTGTTCCTGCTCTTGTATTTGCAGTTGTTCTTCAACATCCGGAAACGGAGATACGCGCGCGTTGTTTATATTATTTAAATGTCTTTTACTATCCTCTACTATACTAACCTTACCTAACCTATCCTTACCTAACCTAGGCGTACAAGTTGTATCCAGTATGTATCCATTCTGTATACATGATGGATTTTTGACCGTATATGCCTTATTTTGCTTAAGTTCTAGCATAGATTTTTCCAGCTCGTATGCTGTTGGTTTATACCTATCTTTCTGTATGTAATTATGCATTTTCCAGTGCTTGATAACGCATATTCCTGTATCAAAAAGATAGATAAAATTCTTCATCAGAAGGAGCTTCATATCATCCTCAGAAGCTCCTATCATTCTTTGCACTCTTTTTGGATTCCCAAGAAATCCATCATCATCCGCTTTCATTCCCAAATGGAAATACAATGCTTGTGCTGACAATGACATATCCTGGAATGCGTCGCTGTCTATTATCTGTGACGTAAACATTCTTCTTTCTGCCAATTTACCACCTCAATCTGTTAGCTTTCTGCAATCTACAATTCTGCAAATTCCTTTTCCTTCCGCTCTAATTCAGCTGTTAATATTTCCCGTAACTTTGTATCAATTTCTATCGTCGTATAATTTCTGTATCCAGCGCGCTGTTTGTATACACCATTCCAAATATAAAGAGTTTCGTCCCCTAGCATTTCTCTTATGCTGCAAATTTCTTCGTCCAATTCCACTGCCTTGTCCAAAGTTTCTTTATTCATTTTACGTCTCCTTTATCTCAATATTGTATATCTCTGCCATCATGCGCCGTTTCAAGCGGTACACAGGCGTTTTTACTCCTTTGGCATCCTCCACTATCAGCTGACCGTTTCTGTCGTTATACGTAAAGTCTGCTATGTATCTGATAGGCATACCGTACTTGCTCTTGGGTATCAATTCATACGGCACCTGCAGGCGGAGGTTTATTATCTCCCCTGCCTGCTCCAGTAGCCGTAATTCTTGATATCTGGATGCCTCGCGCTTACTGTCAAACTTAATTCCGTCAACCTCTGTCTTAACCGCTCCGTATTTGCTCTTTTTGGGCTTTGTGGGTGGTGTTTGTACGGAGGTATACTTGCGTCCGTCTGGGTAGTTAATCATACCCATAGTAAGCTGTATCAAGTCCTATCTTTGCGGCATAATCAAGCGCCACGTCGATAAGCTTGGTCATTTCTTTTGTGTCAAATGTGCTGGAACCGGGATACAGCCGGTAAATCAAATAGCCTTCCTGCTGTGCAGGTCGCAAGACTTTGACCGCGCGCAGCCCCTGCACCTTGCGAAATTCCTCTTCCGCTTCCGCCGGAGCTACCAAGTCGGTATGCTTGGCATCTGCCAGCTCCAGCAAAGCACAGTATGTATCCCAATCGTTTGCAAGGTGTCCATCCTCTTGCTCTGCAATGTCATGGATGATTTTCCACAGCAGCGCATTCTGGTCGGTTGATCGCTTACTCCTTGGTTTTGATATCTCTAAGGCATATGACTGTGTTTCAAGGCTTTTACAAGCTGATATCCAGTTATATGAGTGTTTGTCTACCTTAAAGGTGATTTCCATATCACCGTCTTCTGTGAGGCTGCGGCGCTGGAATGTAGCTATGATTCTTTGCTTTGCCATAATTACTCCAAATAATTGCGGCGGAACACCATCATAAATGTGTCATGACCATGCAGTGCCTCAAAGCGCCGCTGGCACTCTTGTTTAAGCTGTAAGTCTAACGCTTTATCAAAATGTACTCCGTGGTCTGACATGTTGTGGTACTCCGCTGTAAGGTACACCCAGCATCCCCACTTTTCAGACTTCTTGCGGTTTGCTGTGCCGTAAAATATATGATGCTTGTGCAGCTCCAGAGTAGAGTGCGTTATATAACACTCTTTCTGGTCCTGCATGATTGATTTAGGCATTTTGTACACCTTCGTGTTTCATGTCATATAGCCTAATAAGCTCTCTGTATGCGTTGCATACATTTATGTTATGCTGTCCATCGTTTCCGAGGTTTTGGTCCTTGATGCCCATTTTTGCAAGTAATTTAACAACACCTGGTTCATGGCAATCAATGTTGCGCTTTTTTAACTCTTCGCGTAACTCGACATATTCGTTTTTGCTGCGGTTAATCAATTCTCTATCTTCTGGTTTATCCTGCTGCTGCTTGTGTTCGTCTGTATCTGCGTCTTTGGCATCATCAATCGCAAACAATCCGTTTAAGGCATATTTTCTTGCATATGACGATGCCGTTCCGGTTACCTGGCTCTCGTCCATACCTTTTTTCTCGGCACTCTCTCTTGCGTATGCCGTATTAGAGATGCTTTCTTTTGTTGCCCAACATGTGATTGTTGCGGTAGCTACGATATAATATCTGCTACCGATTAGTTGCAATTCATCATTTACGGTCAATGTTGTCTTATGCTTATTACACAGAGGTTTTGCCGCTTCAAGGATGTCTTCACAATTCCGATAATAATATTTACCGAATTTATTCCATTGATTTTTCGGTGCTTTTAGTTCGCATTGGATCATGGATAACTTTTCGTATATTCCTGCTTCTGTCATTCTGGTCACCTCACTGCTCAGTTGTTTCATCGTCACACTGGTTATCACAGCACTCTGCATGTTTGCTCCTGTAATAAGGGCACCACTTATTTACGTTGCAGTAGTTGTCGCAGCGGTTGTCTGCACCCTCACGTTTCACAATGCTGTGTTTATCATCCAGCATCATATTGTCAAAATAAGCTCTTGCATCCCCTTCTGTTTTAAACAGCTTCACAGCTGATTTGCGTCCTTTTTTCATTATTGCGTATGTGTCATCTTTGTGCCAGCGCTCTTCTGGTGTGCAGCTCGGCAAATCTGCATCATCCATTTGCTCGCAGTCGCTTAAATCTTCAAATCGTCGCTTTATCCATCCTTCAATTTCAGCAAAATCTGTATCTGTAAAATCCCAGCCGATACGATATACAGGATGCTGCGGATAGTTACCACCTTGCAGAGCCTTTGCTTTGCTCTGGTCTTTGAGCATGGCCACTATCTCGCCACGATGCGCGTCAAAGCCAATCTGTCGCAGCATCCAGCAATAAATCAATGTCTGCTTACGATAATCAGCCCAGTCATTAAACAGTACCTTATTAACTGACGCTGTCTTGTAATCGGTAACTGTTCCTGTCTTATCGTCGTAGAGGTCAAATATTCCGCTCAGCTTGTAACCATTAGCCAGTTCTATGACCAGCTTATTTTCTTTTAGCTGATTTTTGGTTTCCTGCGCCTGCTCCAAAACGTTGTGTACAGCGGTGCCAAATATCGCCCATATCATTTCTGATACATCCTGTTCAATTTCGTTGTCATGACGGCGTTCCAGTATGACCTGTCCCGGCCCTTTTAACAGAGCTGTAACACTATACTGCTTTGGTTTGTATGTATGCTCACGCATAACTGCTGCAACGATTGGTTCCGGCAGGTTAAGATAATTTGTTATTATCATCATGTGCCTCCTCAAGCGGGTCAATTTCCCCGTTTATGATGTTTGTTATTTCTACCATCTTCTTTGCAATAGAAATATCTGTATCGCGAAAATCAAAATTAACATAATGTGATTTCAAGATCTCTTTTTCTCCTTTGTTTTCGTCAACCCACAAATGCATAATGAATTGAACCTGTTTGCATGCTCCGATACCGATTTGTAAATGGTAGCTTACGTTTTTTTTGGGTTTACTGCGTATAACATGTAGCGCTAACCACTCAGCTACAGCCTGTAATTCTCCGTACATTAAAATACCTCCTCAGTAGATCTGATATATCTCTCCACTGCTGTTTCCTTTCTTTCTTCCTCCTCAGCTTCCGCCTGCAGGTCTGCCAGCTCGTCTGCTGACAGCTGCCACTCATCATCGTAGTGGTCTGGGTCCATGCGGTTATAGATGGTTTTCATGATGATTCTCCAGTAATACAATGGGGTCGCATATAACTCCCATACGCAGGGTGTTGTACATGCTGATAACCAGATATATAGTTAATACTGCATGACCGATTACTATGTATTCCCACATCACTCTTCCTCTGTAACTGCCAGTTCTTCGATTTCCTTTAGTGTTACACTGGATGGGTTCCACCCCTCTACAAAGTGACATGCCTTGTCAAAATCCTTGGCTCTGATTTGCGTTCGTGGCCGAGCATCCATTGCGTTACAGATATCCCGATTGATTCCATGCCGTAAAGCTCCGCATTGCTGCTTCGTCCACTGGTACTTATAGACTTCTTTCACAGCCTGCAGGCGCTTATTCACAAGGTTTCCGATATAGCCGTACTGTGTAGGGTCTATTCTTGCGTTTTTCTCTAGATGGGTTACACGTTCATCGATTTTCTCAACCTTTGCTTTCTGGTTATGCGCAACTTCTACAAGCAAGTCCAGCTTCTCTTCTGGTGTGGTTGGCAGTCCGTCTTTGATTTGCTGCTCCATTGCATTAAATGCCTGGATGTATTTGATTTTCCAATTATTGGCCATATCGCCATTAAATCCCATCACAAGCAGTGTGAATCCGTCTCTGTTCATATAATACATAGGATACGACTTTCCTCTGTTCTCATATTTAGATTCATAGAACCATGAATTGACGGCTAAGTTTTTAGCCACCAAACTGCGTATGCTTTCTAAAACATTCTTATGCTGTTTGTTAAAATCCTCCGCAATCTGCAAGCTTGTTACAACCGGTTGCTGATGATCATTGTCATATGTAATAGTGATTTCTTTGTTCATATTGTCTCCTTTCTGACAATTATGTGATATGATTATGTGTAATAAAGAAAGGGTGGTTAGGGTTGGAATACACAGAAATAATTGCACTTATAGGATGTGTTACTGGATGCTGCAGCCTTATGTTAAATTTCTTAATCTACTTTAAAAGAAGAATGAAATTAAAGGTTGAGTTTCCTAATGATTATCCTAGTTTTTTCTTTGATAAGTTATATAACCATTGGCATGTAAACACAGATAGACAGGCTATTGTTGGCATCAGATTTATCAATAACTCTAGCGAGAGCATCACTATTTACAAAATAGATGCATACATAAATGAAGAACACTATTATTTTGAAGAATATGGTGTTCATACAATTACTGACAATGTTGAAGATATGGATGATACCTCAATACTTCTTCCTCTCAAAAAACGCAATGGGAAGATATTATCCGCAGAAAGTTTTGATATGACTAAGCAGATAACACTGCCTATAAAAATAGATTCATATGGTGTCGAAGAAGGATACATGTTTTACAATTTCTTTCCGGAAATAAATAAATCTGTAAATATGAAATTCATTATCAAGACTTCCAGAGGTACTAAAAAAACATCATTTTGGATACATGAACATACCTGCGACGATAAATGACAATGCAATCAAAGTACAAATCACTATCAAACAATTCAGAATTTTCTCCCTTTTTCTAGCAGGTATATAAATGTCATTGTATGTCGCCTCGTGAATAAATCTTTCTGCAATGATTTTTTTGTATCTAGTACCTTTATCGTCATATAAATACTGAACCGTATAACTGATACGACGCCTGTTTCCTGTAAACTCCCGCTTCTTCACATAACCACCTCTTGATTTTTAATTACTTGTCCCTTATAATGAGATTGAATCTTTTTATAAGGGTTCGTGGTTTAGATGCTCGTTCAGTTTGCCGACTTGGGAGCATCTTTTTTAATACTCTTTTTTCTCATAGAGTAGTCCTTTCTGTTTTATTGACCTTTTCCTTGTATGTGTTAATATTTACTTATACTGGGAAAGGGGGTGATTTTTTTGACAAAAATATATGCTTGTTTAATTGGGAATTGGGTGTGTCTGAATGATGATCCTGATTGCGTCATGGGTGAACATATGCAGTCTCCTTGTAATTGGTTTGAAGAAGGTGGAGATATATATGCACCTATTAAGCGCGATACAGCTGATTCATATTATGAATTAGACTACATCAAAATCCATTACAAAGGTAAAGATTATCGAATCAATCCTGTTCACATCCAAATTGTTGTAGAATAGAATCCACAATGGTTTCACAAGAATCAAGTGTAAGTTCACGCTTATGCTTGATTTCTTTTGCGTGGAAATGTTGATCAATACCTGCTTTTACCTTTTGCCAATCGTGATATGATAACCCTTCAAGGCTCGTAACTGCTTCTTTTATTTTTGCTTTATTCATTTGCTCACTTCCTTTTTTTAAATTACTTCTCCAATAATGAGTGATCTACTTTCATCCCTTTTGTGATACTACAAAGTGTATTCTGTAAATCCATAGAAGCTAAGTCATCTGCCAATGATTTGGCTTCTTTTAATATAATTACTAAGCGTTCCACTTTATCCAGTGCTTCATCAATTCCTTTCACATCCTCACTTCCTTTCCTGCTTGTACGGCGGATTCCCATTCCTCACCATTTGTAGTGCCGTTTGCGTTTCCACAGTTACATCCAGTCCCAGATGATCAAATACTTTATGCTTACTGATTTCATAGGTAAAGCATTCATTTCTAGGGTCTGTCTTTACAGCGTGTCCGATATCGCCATAATATCCTGCTCTTAAGCAGAGGCGTAACGTTTGTGCGTCAATTCCCAGAAACTCTCCTGCTTCTTCTGGTGTGAGGGTGCACGGACTTGTATTTCTTGACATGGTATCCTCCTTTCATAACAAGTCTTTAATATCTACCTTGAAGTACTCTGCTAAAATTTCAAGCTTATCAGCTTTTGGCTTACACCGTCCTGTTTTCCAACTGCTAATAGTTGCTTGTCCAATGCCGGTTTCTTTTGAGAGCTGGTAAGCAGATATTTTTTTCTGTTTCATCAGCTTCTCTATTTTTTTATACAAAATAACACCTCCTCTCTTGCAATACTCAACAAATGTGATATACTGATATTGGAAAAGTAAGAAATAGTATATATATCCGTGGCAGGATTTCGAATACTATGCATTTGTTGAATACACCTGTAGTATACTATCTATTTTGGTGTATGTCAATGCTTTTACTATGAATTTGTTGAATATACTAAAAAAGGAGATTTATTATGTATGAAAGATATGAAAAAATCCTAGCTGAGAAAGGATTAACTTCTTATCAAGTATCTAAGGCTACAGGGGTTTCTCAAGCTGTATTAAGCAGTTGGAAAGTTAAAAGAAGTAAACCGAAATTTAGCAGCATAAAGAAAATTGCAGATTTTTTAGGTGTGTCCATTGATTATTTAATGGGTGAATCAAACGAAAAAATAGAAAGACCGGAAAAAAAAGAGCACATGGTTCAAATGCCTCTTTACTCGCAAATTTGCTGTGGTAACGGTGGATTTGTAGATGATGATATTATTGATTATATATCACTTCCCGACACCATTCTGAATCCAAAAAAAACATACTTTGCGCAGTATGCTAAAGGCAACAGTATGATAGACGCAAACATCCATGATGGCGACCTATTAATTTTTGAATTAACAAATATATTAGAGAATGGTCAAATTGGGTGCTTTTGCATCGACAATAACGAAGCGATGTGTAAGAAATATTATAAAACAGATTCTGGAATCATTATGTTGCAACCTGCTAATGACAAGTATGATCCAATAGCTGTAACAGTAGAAAACCAATGTTTTAGGATCATTGGGAAATTGGTTGGAGTTTATAATATTAGATAAAAGGGGGATATTTATGAAAGTTGGATTTAGAACACCTAATATTAAAAAAAGCGTTAAAGCACGCACAACAGGAAAAATGAAGCGCGCTGTTAAAAAATCTGTTAATCCTTTATACGGTAAAAAAGGTATGGGTTATATTAACAATCCAAAAAAAGCTGTGTATAACAAAATATATAACAAAACCACCATAGACGCTCGCCCAATATCTGTTGTTAATATTGGTAAGCCCAAAGATAAAAGTGGGAATACAAAACAGGTTTATACGTCAGCTGAATCATGTGAGACAAACAAACTCGCAGGTTCGACGCCAGATAAGGCATTGAAATCATCGTCAACTAAAGGCGCCGTATATTTAATATTCAGTATTATTTCTTTAGTTTTTGGAATCGGGTTTATTGTTTATCATATTGATAACATGAGTAAATATGAAATGGCTAAAACCGCCATTTTCCCTTATATACTTATCATTTCGTTTTTAGTTATCAGCGTATTGTTCTTTTGGATTTATTTAAAAAAGAACAGAAAATAAAAAAACACCCCAGCGTCACCAGGGTGTCAATATAGATGGAGTTGCAGCTCCAGCCTACAGAAAAAGTGACTTTGTGCGGTCATTGCTTTTTCTGTACCCATTTTACCATATTTTGGAAATGAAAGAAAGAGGGTGCACTTATGGCAAGAGGGAGAAAAAAGGATACAAAGAATGAGAGGACCTATAAAAATCCGAACGGCTTTGGCACTGTATATGAATTAAAAACAGGAAATCGAAGGAAACCATTCGCTGCTAGAATAACGACAGGGTGGGATGTTATAGTGGTAGATGGCAAACCACGTAAGCATCAAAATAAAAAAATTATTGGCTATGCAGAAACTTATGAAAAAGCTGTTGCGTTGCTGACAGATTACCATAGACGCGAAAGCGCAGGTATGGAAATAGTAAAAAATGATGCTTCTTTCGATGATGTATATCAGATTACAGTACAACGACGTTTAAAGGGCAAAACAGTTAGTTTAAGAAACGTTTACAACTCAGCATATAAATACCTAACCCCTATAATTAAAATGCCACTTGCAGAAGTAAGAGTAGGGAATATGCAAAAATGCATTGATGATGCATATGGTATTGGAAAAAGCTCCGTGACCCTAGCCAATATTAAGATGATATGTAAGATGGTTTTTGAATATGGCATACAAAATGATTTGATAATAAAAGATTATTCATCATTTCTGAAAGTTCCAAAAACTGATAAAAAAATATCAAGACTTCCATTTTCTCAGGATGAAATAAGAGCTTTGTGGAAGTCTGAATTGGACAATGTTGATACTATTTTGATATTGATATATACTGGTATCAGGATAAACGAACTTTTAAAGACAAAGATATCTGATGTCCACCTTGAGGATCGGTACTTCATTACAGGTTCAAAAACCGATGCAGGCAGAAACAGAATCATCCCTATTGCCTTGCCGATACTCAATCTTGTAAGAAAGCGATTTAATCCTCATGCGACGTATCTGATTGAATCAAACGGAAAGAAAATTACATCGCAAATTTACAGAACGTCCATTTGGGATCCAATCATGAAAGAATTAGGAATGAAGCATTTGCCACATGACTGTAGACATACGTTTTGTACAATAACCGATAATGCCGGCATGAATAGAGTATCTCAACAAAAAATCGTAGGGCATAAAGGAACGGATGTAACTGAAAGTGTTTATATTCATAAAAATGTGGCCCAACTTCTGGATGCGATAGATGCAGTATGGCCAGAGATAGGTCTGTGATGGCTACGCGATGGCTACTGGTTAAAAAATGCCATAAAACAATGATAAACAAAAAAGCTAAGGAAACATCAAAAAACACGATAAATAAAAGGATATCTGTTTGTTTATCGTGTTTTTATTTGTACGTTGAATATACATAAATCTTAAAATTAACTTAATTTTACATATTTTAAGACTATACTTTTGCACTACGTGATATTTCTATTATATGTAATATATCATACAGAAAAAAAGCAGCGCTCTGCTGCCTATGCGTGCTTAACGCGATCATGCTCCTCTGCGCGCTTTCCATTATTAAAGCGATCGACTGTCCCCACCAGGTAACCGGTAATGCGTCTTATTTTTTCAAAGCCCTCCGGCTGCAGGTGATAGCCCAATCCTACTTCCTCACCATCAAAGCTCAGCTCAACGGATGATATCTCCTTCTTTGGATTATTCTTGCGTATATAGCTGATATACGCGCGGGCTTCCTTTTCATTCACCTGTTCATTTGACTGAATTTCTATTCCATCAACCATAATCTGATATTCCATATGTAAGCTCCTCCTCATAATTTTCTGATACCATTATAACGAAGCAGATGCTTCCTTACAATTATTACGCCTGACAAGTTCTTTCTTTAGATCTTGCACATAGGTCTGCTACAGCTTGTTGAGATTCCAAGCCATGCCTGCCACCAGGCGCATAAGCGGATTATGTATCTCAATACGCTCTTCCAGGATCAAACGGCATCCTCCATGCGCAAGCTCCTCCAGAGTACCAGTCCATTCACCGCTGAAGCGTTTGTTTTCCATATGGAAAGCATATCGCGTAAACGGCTTTTTTTCTGTTATTGTAAATACTGTTTCATTACCATTCGGATAGATTTCACGAAAAACCGTATCACTATCGGTTTCTATACATTTTAAGTCACTTCTCCATGCATACTGCGTTGTATCTGTCATAACCGCCCAGACAGACTCTGTGCTGTATGGCAGCTCAGTTCGAAATACGGAAGTTTTCATTCTGCTCCTCCATTGCGTACCATTTTTATTTTATTAAACGGAAACAGGACATAGACATCCTTTCCCCGTATATCCTCCCGCTTGAATGGCCCGACACGACGGGAATCATAAGAAACGATACGATTATCCCCCATCAGGAAATATTCATTATCCTTCAGTGTCCGCTTTGGAAAGTCCTCTGTAAAATTATTGCCATGCCTGCGAATCTGATTTGCATAAGCATTGTCAAGATAAGGCTCCTCTATCGGCATGCCATTCACATAGACCACATCATCCTTTGCATAAATCGTATCACCCGGCAGACCGATGACACGCTTTACCCAGTTTTCCTTCTTTTCTTCATTGTATACTACGACTACATCAAAGCGTTCAATATCCTGAAACTTTGCACTGAACACATTCATGAGGCCGATTTCTCCATCCTCCAGCGTAGGGTCCATGCTTCTGCCATCCACACGCACCGGCTTGACAACAAAATTGGTTAACAGAAAGATGCATACAAAGCAGATGACGAAGGTTTTCACCAAGTCCAGCAGCTCATATTTTAAACCTTTCTTTTCTTCCTTTTTCTTTTTTGGCTTTATGTTTTCCGTTCCATCGATGACTGCCTGGAACTGTTCTTCCTTATTTTCTTTTTGATCCATGATACTCTCCTTCCTTAACGGCATGGTTTAATTATAGCACTGCTTTTTTAAAACGAAACTCTTTTTTTAAATTGTTAAGAAAACCTTTTGCCTTTCCTTTGCAGGCGGCTTCACAAAGGTGAACATTTCCATTTTTCAAAATACATAAAGAAAACCGATAATCATTTGAACTGCCCCTGTTTATCCGCTATAATGAAGTTAGATAGAAACATGTATACGGATTTATAAAAGCTGGGAAAGGAGGCGGCGCCCATGCCTGATCAGAATCAGTTCTGGGAGAGTCTGGATAAATACCGCTATATTCTCGATTCTCTTCCAAACCCTGTCATCGTCACAGATATGGACAAAATCGTACGCTATATCAATGTTGCGGCGAGAGCGATTGTTCCCCCTCCTTATGAGAAGCTGTTGAATCAACCCTGCAGTAATTTTCATACACCCTACTGTCATACAAAAGATTGCTGTATCCAACGCTTCCTGCGTAATGAAAAGGGTGCCATCCAAAGCGGTCCCGGAGATATTATAAATCGTGTCGATATTTCCTATCTCAGGGATGCGTTGGGCAATCCCATCGGTTATATCAATGTATCCACGGATGTACGGGAGCTGATGGAGGTGCAGCGCCAGCTGAAAATCAGCCAGGAGCGCTATGAGATTGCTTTACAGCAGGCCCGCACCGCATTGTGGGAATACGATATCAAGGAGCATACCATACAGCGTATAGATAATGTCCGGGGACAATTTTCTGAAATATTTCCCAATGAAGGGGTTATTGAAGGCGTGCCGGATGCTCTTATTGCGCAGGGCATTCTATTTGAGGATTCCATTAGGGAGATCGAAGTCATGTACAGCAAGCTGAAGGAAGGCTACAAAAAAGTTTCCGGACAGCTGCATATGCGTAACAGAAATGGTGAGGAACGATGGGTGGAAATCCGCTGTACAACCATTTTCGATGAAGCGGGAAGAGCCATTAAGGCAATCGGTATTTCAAAGGATATCAGTGAACAGAAGCGCTTGGAAAGCAGCTACCAAAATGAACGGAAGCTGCAGGAAATCATGAATGCAGGATTCCTGAGTGTCTTTGAAGTAAATGTAACACAAAACCGGATGATTCTGATAGATAAGGAAGCCGCGGCAAAATTGAGCAGTTCGCCGGAGGAAGGTGTGTATGATGAAATTCTGCAGGCAGCACTATCGAAAATACATCCGGACTTTCAGAAAAAGGTCTACGAAAAAATGAATTGCAGGGCACTGCATCTGGCGTATATGCGTGGCATACATACATGCAATGTGGAATACCGGCTGAAGCGAAAAGGCTGTTACCACTGGATCAATGCATCCATTCAGCTTTTGAAAAAAGATAGTAGTGCGGATATTTTCGCACGTGTTTTCCTGAAAGATATTCAGGCACAAAAAGAAAAGGAAGAAAAGCTTCAAAAAGAAGTGCACATCGATGCACTGACAGGCGCCTATAATCGTAAAGGAATTATTACACATATCGAGGAGCTGCTGCGGCAGAATCCCGAAGCGATCAGCGCATGCGTATCACTGGATATTGATAATTTCAAGGAGGTCAACGATACCTTCGGTCATTTATACGGCGATGCTGTATTATCTGAAACAGCGAAGAAAATTCAGAAGCTCTGTCGAAGTGACACGCTGATAGGACGGCTGGGCGGTGATGAGTTCGTTGCATTCTTTCCCCGTTTACAAAGCGAGGAGGTTCTCATGCATGCAGCTGAACGCCTGCAAACAGCACTTGTGAATACCTATACCTCGGGAAGTCACATGGTAAAAACAAGTGTCTCCATGGGGATTTCATTTTATCCACGGCACGGTACCACCTTTACAGAGCTTTATGATAAGGCGGATATTGCCATGTATCATTGTAAGCGGAACGGAAAAAACGGATGGACGGTTTATCAGGATACGATGGAGCGCTGTCAGCAAATCATGGAAAAGCCGGATTCCGACAATATCGGGGACATGCAGCTGAATAAGCCTTTTGAGGGAAATATCGGCGAGTATATTTTCCGCATTCTCTATCGTCGGGAGAAGACGGATCCGCAAACCATGCGGACGGTACTGGAGCTTATCGCCCACCATTACGACATGCAGTATTTTTATGTTATGGATTTCAACAGGGAAACCCAAAGCATACAGCCGCTGCTTTCCTGGAGTGAAGAGGATAAGAGCCTGTATGAATTGCTGCAGCTGGATGAGCAGAAAGCAGCATTGGAATTTCTGGAAACCATTCATTCTGACAATGACCGTATACTGTTTCTGGAAAATTGCGGGAAGGACTGTTTTGATAGATTTCCAAAGGAAATTCTGAACAAGCTAGCTATTTTTGCGCTGGTTCACATGAGTGTGCCGGTTTCCAATCAACACGATATCCTCATCGGTCTTGCCAATACCAGGCATACGCACAGCTTCAGTCGTGATCAGCGCACGGATATTCGGACAATTTTTGAGGTAATCGTCACCTTCCTCAAAGATCAGCAGCAGCGTGAGCAGCAGAAAAAGTATACCGACACGTTGATTTCACTTTTGAACAACCTTGGAAATTCCATATATGTCATTGATCCGCACAGCTATCAGCTGATTTACTTTAACCAGAGTCTTATGGAAATCTTTCCGAAATTGAAGACTGGTGAAATTTGTCATAAGGTCTTCAGAGAGGAAGATACACCGTGTAAGGATTGCCCGATACGTCAGCTTTCAAAGACAGTTCCCTCTGCCTCCACAGACATACATAATGCGAAGCTGAATGCGGATATTCAAACGACAGCAGCCTATGTGGAATGGTATGATCATCAGAAATATGTTCTATTATCAGGTGTCGATGTTACAAGGTATAAGAAATGACAGTTATGAAAGAGTTTATTCGTTAGAAGAAGTTGTTTCCGAATATGAGTAAATTTAAAACAGGGAGACTTCAATACGATTGTATGTAGCAATAGAAGTTGAATTCTCCCTTTTTCAAACCCTAAAGTAAGAAAGAGTCGTAGAAGAATAGACTCTTTTTCTATAAATAAACCAGGAGCTTTGACATTTAGGAAATTCTGATACATAAAGTATCCGCTATAAAGATATTGCATTTCATGAAAATATTGGAAGGATGTTATATTAACGGATGAAACATGTATTGAATCCTGCATTATTGTATAAGCTTTCTATTTGCTGCTACTGTTTTACAACAGCCTGTGCAGACAATATGATAAAATAATCCCCTTGTAATCTGGTAATAGGCTTCACCTTATTTTCCGCTCTTTTGATCCTGGGATGTGCAGAATGGAACGATATTTTGCAATCGCCCTTCTGGACACATACAAATCGATTTCTTCCAGCAGCTCCACCAGATCCTGATCACGATAAGGATTTTCTTTATCCTCCTGCTCCACAAACTTCTGAATTGCCTTAAGAATGGAATCCTTGCTGCTTCCATCCCTAGTTGCAGAAACAAAAAGATCCTTTACTGCATAAATTTCATTTTGAAAAAGATAATACTTATTTGACAATGTTCTGGATACGGTGGATTCATGAAATCCTGTCTTATTGGCGATATCCAGCAGTGTGCACGGCTGCAGTTCATCCATATAGAGAAAATGGTTTCTCTGTATATGAATCAGTGCATTTACCATGATTAAGAGTGTTTTATTACGTTTACTTAAATGATCAATAAAATAATAAGCCTCATCAAAATACGCACGGAGCTCCTTATCGTTCTTTACAGCCTGTAATTCATCCTGAATCTGAAAGTGTCCCAATTGCTTTGGTATTATTTCTATTTCATCGCCCAGTGTCTGAATTTCAAAATCAGGCAGAAGGATTGCATTGTTTTCTCCAGCATAGGAGCTGCAGGGATACGGCTGGCAGCCTTGTATTTCCAGCAGACTCTGTGTTACAGCTTCCATTGACAGCCCACAGTCCTTTGCTATCGCTTTATAGTCCTTACGGATAAGCTCTTCTGCATACTGAGTGAATATTTTCTCAGCAGTATATTTCTTGTTTCTTAACAACTGCAGACGGATGCTGTCTATACTATCCCTTGCGGCAACACCGGCAGGTTCAAACATTTGCAGAATTTGGATATTTTTTTGAATATAAATAGGTGCTTTTCCAAGTATTTCTGCATATTCTGCAGCTGAACTGTTAAGAAATCCATGCTCATCCAGTGATTCAATCAAAAAATTACAAATATCCTCATCAGCATCCTGTTTTGTTGTGTGCAGCTGCAGATACAAATCCTCTTTCAATGTTTTTCCTGCAGCAATGCTATCCTGCAGCAGAAGGTGCATATCAGTCAATGGTGTATATTCAATTACAGGGTTATTCTCCGTTAATGTTTTTATATAGTCCAGCAAATCCTGCTGACTCATTTTAAGTATAACGAGCGAATTCTTCATCGACTGCGAAAGCTGAAGTGTCTGTGAAAGCTTTTGTGTGTAAATAAATTTTGGTTCCAGAGCAATCCCTCCTCTCACCAATATTCTAGCAAGAATTGTGCCACAGAGTGGATGTAAATTTTAATCTTGACATTTATTTTTTTTGAAATTACTATTCTATCAAAGGGGTGATGGCATGAGAGATAAAATACTAGCAATAATCCGTAGAAACTGTGAGCAGCAGATGTTTGAAGCCAATACAGCCATTATCATCAGTGAACAGATTCATATAAGTCGAAATGAAACTGCATCCTTGCTTCATGCTTTAACAACACAAAAGAAAGTGATAAAAATCGGAGCACGTCCATCGTTTTTCCTTGACAGAGAATTTATGGAGCAGGAATACGGTATGCAGATTCCAAACAACAGCTATAAATCTGTCGAATTTCTAATGTCCCAATGCAGAGATGAACCACAGGATTTTGAAAAACTCATAGGACACGACGGAAGTTTGTCTGAACTGATCAAGCAATGCAGAGCTACCATTGCGTATCCACCTGATGGGCTTCCTCTTATGCTCTACGGCCCCACAGGAACAGGTAAAAGTCTGATTGCCCGTCTGGCATACGAATATGCGGGAAATAACGGACTCCTTTCGGAGCATGGAAAATTCATGGCAGTGAATTGCAGTGAATATGCGAACAATCCCGAACTGCTGACTGCAAATCTGTTTGGCTATGTGAAAGGAGCCTTTACCGGCGCTGACCAGAACAAGGCCGGACTCATCGAGCTAGCAAATGGCGGAGTATTGTTTCTTGACGAGGTTCACAATTTAAAAGCAGAATGTCAGGAGAAGCTGTTTCAGTTTATGGATCGTTCCATCTATCACAAGGTAGGAGATAATGAAACCTGGTATACGTCAAAGGTACGTCTTATACTTGCAACAACAGAGCCTCCGGAAGAGGTCTTATTAAAAACACTGCAGCGCAGAATCCCTATGACGATTACCGTTCCCACATTAAAGCAGCGCGGTGTACAGGAGAAGGTACAGCTTCTATATGCTATGTTCAAGGAAGAGGAACAGCGCCTTCGCAAAACGATTCACATCAGCACCAAGGTATATAATATCCTGCTTTCCCATGATTTTACCGGTAATATCGGAGGCTTAAAAAGCTGTGTGCAATCCTGTTGCATCAATTCCCTTTTTCAAGATGATGACAATCAGATAATGCGCATTCAGCTCAGCAGTTTGCCGGAACAGATACTGAACGGCATAACGGAAAAAAGCTCCGTTTATACAACAACAACCGAATTCATCAATCTGCATGATCTGCAGAATTTCATTCATACGGATAAGGAAATCATACGGCTTAATGAAGAGCTTCTAAAGCATTTTCAGGCATTTGAAAACCATACAGCGGATGAGGAAAGCTATATCAGAAGATGCAGGCAGGCTGTGTGGAAATATTTTGACACTGTACTTCTTACAGAAGCACTGAAGCAGGAAAAGGATTTCTATCAAAGCGGTATTCAGCATATCTTCGGAATCGTCAGCGGTCAGTATAAGCTCACCATCAGTAATAACGATGTACTGTCGGTATGCAGCTACCTCAATGCCTATACAAAGGATTACCACAGCTTCCGAAACTGGTCAGCCAAACATAAAGATAAGACGGAGCTGTTTCTGGATTGTCTGAAATCCCGTTTTCCCAGAGAATACAGCATCGCTTCAGAAATAGGAAAATATCTAAACTCTTATCTGGATATCGATATTATGCCAATGGCAACGATTATCTTTATTCTCTATTTTAAAAGTCTGTTCGCAGAGGAGGACAACCAAAAGCGATGCGGTGTGATACTCGCCCATGGCTTTTCCACCGCAAGCAGTATTGCCGATGCGGTAAATAAGTCTTTGGGAAACTATGTTTTTGATGCGATCGACATGCCTTTGAATGTTGACATGAGCTCCATATTGGAACAGCTGAATACCTATCTGAAAAAGCTGGGGGAAACTGAAGAGCTGTTTCTTCTTGTGGACATGGGAAGTCTGGAGGAAATATATAAAGGACTTCACCTAAACAATGTCAATATTGGAATCATAAACAATATCAGTACACGGGCAGCGCTTGAAATAGGAAGCGGCATTTTGCAAAGCCGAAGCATGGAGGATATCTTCCGTGATGTGATAACTGGTAATATTACCAGTTATCACATCGAACGAAACCGACAGAAAAAACATGCCATCCTGTGCAGCTGTGCAAGCGGTATGGGAACTGCAGAAAAGCTAAAACAGACGATTGAAGATTCTTTGCCTCTGTCCACAGAAATCAGTGTACTGGCTTATGACTATAATGAGCTTGTTGAAAAGGGAATGAACTGCACACTGTTTGATAATTATCATATACTCTGTGTGATTGGGACATTAAATCCAAACATTGACCAATTGTATTTTATTCCGATTGAGGATTTAATTATCAACGATACGATTGACGGATTTGATCATTGCATAGAGGATGCAATGTCGAAGGAACAGCTGACTCTGTTCAAGAAGAATATATTAAAGAATTTCTCGCTTTCCAACATCATGAACAGTCTTACCATATTGAATCCGAATAAATTGCTGGAGCATGTTGCCGATGCTATAGACCGTTTACAGACAATCCTTAATATTTCCCTTGCCAACAACACCTGTTTCGGGCTGTATGTTCACATGAGCTGTCTGATCGAACGGCTTGTCATGAACAAGGGAATCGAACTGTATCCGGATATGCTTGCCTTTGAAAAAGAGCATACTGTATTCATACAGCAGGTAGAAACAGCCTTCACAGCAGTAGAAGCCTTTTACGGTGTGCAGATTCCTGTTGCTGAAATCGGCTATGTGTATGATTATGTAAAAAATGATCTGAATTATAAAAAATATTATACCTAAGCGTGCCCTGTGGCATGCTTTTTGCTTGTATACAGATGCATACCTTGAAAAGAAAATCATGTCGGTTACAGCGCTGTGGCATGATCCTTGCTTGGATACGTATGAGAAATAAAAGTAATACAGGGAATTTCCTGTATGCACAAAAAGAAAGGAGATAACAGCTTGAGAAAAATAACCATAGCTTCCCATGGAGAATTTGCGAAGGGACTGAAGCATTCCATTTCCTTGATCGTTGGAAAGCTTGCGGATGATATCCATACATTCTGTCTTTATCCTTCTCAAAGTCCTATGGATTTTAAGGAACAAATCGAACAGGAAATCAAGCAGCATCCGGAGCATGAATACGTCTTCCTCTGTGACATCAAAGGAGGAAGTGTTCATACGGTATGTTCACAGCTGTGTGCATATGAAAACGTTAAGGTATTCAGCGGCACCAATATGAACCTGGTTCTGGACCTGCTATTGTCCTGTCCCGATACGATTGAAACAGAAAATCGTGAGATTCTGCTTGAAAATGCAAGAGAGGGAATAACACTTATGACCAGAGATGATCTGGTAGAAAAAAAGGATGAGGAGTTCTGAAGGAGGTAGCGTATGATTAAGTGTTTACGAGTGGATCACAGATTATTACACGGCCAGGTGGCATTTTCCTGGACAACAGCACTGGGGGCTGACTGCATTCTCATTGCAAATGATGATGTCATGAATGATGCGATGCGCAAAACGACAATCAAGCTTGCCAAGCCAAGCGGTGTCAAGCTGGTAATCAAAACACTTGCGGATGCCATTGAAGCATTAAACAGCGGTGTTACAGACAAGTATAAGCTGTTTATTGTTGTAGAATCCATAGAAGATGCTTATCAGATTGCGACGCAGTGTCCTGCTGTAAAAGCGGTAAATCTGGGAGGAACAAAGGCCAGAGAAGGCACACGCAGCATTTCCAGAGCGGTCAATGTGAATCCGGCGGAGGAAAAAAGGATTCAGGAATTACTGGATGCCGGAATCGAAGTGGAAATCCGAATGATTCCAGTGGATAAGTCCATTGATGCCCGCAGCGCACTGCATGAAGGAGGAAGTAAAAAATGATACAGGCACTATTATTGGGGGCTATTGCATTTTTCGGTAATTGTGATTATGCATTGGGTACCAGCTTATTGAAAAACCCAATTGTATTAGGACCGCTTGTCGGTCTGGTCCTGGGGGATGTCACAAAGGGAATCATCATAGGAAGTACACTGGAGCTGGCGTTTATCGGTGCACAATCCATCGGTGCATTTGTACCGCCTAATGTTGTTGTTGGCGGTGTACTGGGAACCGCTTTTGCAATCACGACGGGAAAGGGTGCGGAAGTAGCAGTCACTCTCGCTTACCCCATCGCATTGCTTGCTAGTATATTTGAAAATCTGTTTATGTCTGCCATCTTCCCTTTAACCGGTACCTGGGCAGATAAGTATGCAGAGAAGGGAAACTACCGTGCCATAGAAATGATCCATATCGGAGATGGTATCGTTCAGAGTCTGACCTTTGCATTGCTGGTTGTTTTTGGTTTCCTGATCGGAAGCGGTCAGGTGGAAACACTCGTAAATTCCATACCGGCTGTTATCACAGACGGCCTTACCATAGCAACGGGATTGCTTCCTGGCATGGGATTCGCCATGCTGGCTCAAATGACATTGAATAAGAAAGTCATTATGTTCTTCTTCCTGGGCTTCCTGTTGTCTGCTTATGTCGGTGTACCGGTTCTCGGTATTGCTCTGCTGGGTGTGATTGCCGCATTCCTAAAGGTTGATTTTTTCTCAGAAACCGCAGTAGCTGCGGACGGAGGTGAAGATGATGACTTCTAATACCAGTGATTTGATTACAAAAAAAGACCTGCATAAGATGTTCTGGAGATCGCTTCCTATGGAATTTTCCTGGCACTATGAGCGTCAGATGCATATGGGCTTTGAATTCATGATGATTCCTGCACTTCGTAAAATTTATGATAATGATCCGGAAAAGTTCAATGATTCCTTACAGCGTCATCTTGAATTCTTTAACACATCCATGTATTTCAGTACCTTTATTGCAGGTATCATCATTTCCATGGAGGAAATGAATGCAAGACAGGGCAGCTTTGATACTGCCTCCATCAGTACTATGAAGGTCGCATTGATGGGACCGCTGGCCGGTATCGGAGATTCTGTTTTCTTTGGTACGATTCGTATTCTTGCCATTGGCGTCGGTACCTCTCTGGCTGCACAGGGAAATATTCTCGGTACAATCTTGTTTCTGCTGATTTTCAATATTCCTGCATATGCCGTCCGTTATATTGGTGCCATGAAGGGGTATGAGCTTGGTGCTAATTATCTGGAAAAAATTCAGAAATCCGGGTTAATGAATAAATTTATGCTGGCTGCCTCTATTGTCGGTGTTATGGTAATCGGTGGTATGACAAAGGAATTGATTACTGTTAATACGCCAGTCTCGATTGGCTCCGGTGACGCTGCTGCCAGCATTCAGGAAATACTGGACGGTATCATGCCGGGTATGCTCAGCCTTGGTGTCATGGGGATTTACTACTGGCTTTTGAAAAAGAAAGTGAACGTCATTGCCATGATTGTCGGTACTGCACTCTTTGGTATCCTTTGTGCGTGGCTCGGCATTCTTGCCTGCTAGTTACAGATGGATGAAAGTGAGGTGGCAGGATTGATAATTGATATGCATGTTTCTCCGGCTTTTATTGACGAGCTGCATCAAAGCGAAACGCAGCTGCAAACCTGTCGCAGGCTGACAGGCTTATACAAGACAGATACTCAGCCTGTTTCCTTTATGAAAACGATGTGTAAGGTATCGGATATTGAAATGCTTTGCCTTCTTCCCCTCGATTTAACAACAACACATAATGCTTATCTGGGCACCAATGAACAGGTTGCTCAACTGGTACAAAAGGATTCTGATCTATTTATCGGCTTTGCCAGTGTAGATCCGCATCGAAGTGATGCCGTGGATGTTGTCCGCCATGCCTTTTTGAATTTGCATTTATCCGGTCTGGTTCTTCATCCTTCCCAGCAACGGTTTTATCCAAATGAAGAGTTATGCGGGGCTTTGTACGAGGTATGCGAGGAATTTAATAAGCCAATCATATTTCATGCCGGAATGTCTGCACGTCCCAATACACTGAGTAAATATGCACATCCGCTGTTATTTGAAGAAGTCGCCTGTGCGTATCCACATTTACGTATCTGCCTGAGCGGCTTTGCATGGCCATGGGTACGTGAGGTATGCATGCTGATGCTGAAATATAAAAATGTATATACCGACACAGCTCTGCTTTATTTTGACAATCCCAAAGAATTTTATCATCAGAGCTTCTGTATAGACATTGGCGCACATTGGATTGACCGCAGTCTTCGTCACCAGATCATGTTTGGAAGCGATGAGCCACGTCTTGAACAAAGACGCATGATAGAAGCGATTTACAACATGGATTGGCGTGAGAGAACAAAGCAAATGATATTCAGAGAAAATGCACTTGACTTTTTAAACGGAGGCGGTTTCTATGACTGAATACAGAGAATTGACCTATGAAACACAGGCGTACAATGAGCTTATTCCGATTGCAGAGGATATAAAAAAACTGGTATCTGAATGCGGCATACAGCAGGGAATAGTTTATATCATCACCAAACACACAACAACGGGAATTACAGTAAATGAAAATCTGGAATGTCTAAAGGCTGATATTTTGAAGAGACTCGGTATGATATTTCCCGAAGAGGACGACTACTATCATGCTCGATTCCTGCAAAGCTATGGTGCTATGGCCGGGAATCCCACCGGACATTTAAAGGCAATGATCACAGGGAATCATGCCGTTTTTCCAATCGTAAATGGTAGCATCATGCTTGGAAAGGCTCAGGAAATTTATCTTGCGGAGTTTGATGGTCCACAGATACGGGATGTAATGATTTCCATACTGGGAGATAATTAACATACGAAAACAGAAAGAAAAGAGAGGTAAACACATGTACAATTTTGATAAAGAAGCATATTTCACAGACGCTAAACTAACATATGATACAAGAGGAGAAATCGAACGGGTTGCTGATGAGGTAAGCAAGCAGGGATTTAAAAACATATTCTTCATTTCCTCCGGAGGCTCTCTGGCAGTCATGCAGCCGATTCAGTATCTGCTGCGTTCAAAAAGTGCGATTCCCACATATTGTGAAATTGCATCAGAGGTTATCCTGACAGATAATAAACAGCTGACAAAGGATTCCATTGTTATCACTTCCAGTAAATCAGGTACTACCAGTGAAACAATGGAAGCGATCGAATTTTGTAATAAAAAAGGAATCCGCGTCATTGCATTTTGTGGAAAACCGGATACACCGGTTGATCAGCTGGCTACCTATTCCATCATCGGAAAAGCAAAGGATGCTGTAGAGTTTGAGTATATTCAGCATTACCTGCTGGCATTCCGGCTGCTGTTTAACAATGGTGAATTCGATGCCTATAACCGGTTGGCTGACCAGCTGGAGAAGCTTCCTGAGAATCTTGTAGCTGTAAAAGAACAGTTCGAGCCAACTGCCGCAAGAATTGCCGAAACCTATTATAATTCCGGTATTCAATACTGGATTGGAGGCGGCTCTCTGGCACCGGAAATTTATTTGCATGCGATGTGCATTCTTGAAGAAATGCAATGGATTCGTACAAAATCCATTAAAAGTGCTGAATTCTTTCATGGTACCCTTGAAGTGATTGAAAAGGATACTCCTGTATTTCTTGTAAAGGGTGTGGATGAAACAAGACCGATTGATAATCGTGTGGAACGACTGATTAAAAAATTAAGCGATCATGCAGAAGTGATTGATGTCGCAGATTACAGTTGTCCGGATATCGATGAGGAATTTATGGATATCATAGCAACCTCCATTGTGACAACAATTCTTGACGAGCGACTGGCTGTTCATTATGAACGTGTGACTGGTCATGATCTGACAACAAGACGCTATTACCGCCAGTTTGCATATTGATCTGATTCTCTGCTCAACCTCTATCAAAAGGCAGAATCTCTGGCATATTATCCAATAAAAGGAAGCAATGCAATCCCCATGCTCTCATATGGGGTGCCTGCTTCCTTATTTATATACAGTTTACTCCAGAAATTTCCTTAACCGCTTTTTTCCTGAATCCTTTTTCTTACACCATGTTTTTGCCTGTTCTTCCTGTATAAAGCTTTTTAAAGGAATCAAATCACTTTGTGATCAAAGGCCTCCAGTGCACGGTAATACGCCGGTTTATCCTCATTGTAAATAATAACAGGGGTGATATCATGAATCATGAAATAATAATTCATCAATGTCCTGCCTGCTCTGCCATCCGCAAAGGGATTATATGTTCAAATATTGCATGTAGATATACTCCTGCTGTAAAGTAATCTGTTCCCTGATATGTATTAAGCTCTGATAACAGCTCTTTCACATCGGATTCGACTTCATGAGGATACCTGCCGATTTCATTTTTACCGGTTACATAATCATGTATTTTGAATTCACCCGAACGTTCCTGTTTATCATGGTAACGAATATCATCATATGTACCTTTCATAAGCTTATACTGCATGCGCTTGATAAAGTTTATATCCAGAGCTTTTTTCTCTACGATAAGCAGTTTCAAGTAATTATAGCAATGCACCTGATTTTTATTTCAAACAGTGTTCTCAGATCACCGGTATAACAATTCACAGAGCCCTTTTCGAAAATATCTCTTGTGTCATGACATTTTCTATTTTATTTGAATGATACGCGAACAGAATTTTAAAATCATAGAGTCTCACATCAATTTCTTCCAGTGAGCTAAATGACATATGCTTTACCATTATGTATACCCCCGCATTTCCTGTTCATTATACCACATATCCATATATGCATGTACAGAATCGTTATACCGCTTATTGTATTTTCGAACAGCCAAATAAATAGAAAAGGACCAGATGTTCTGATCCCTATTTCTTAGTTATATACATTTTTGCGTTCCATGTGTATTCAACGTTCCATCATGCTGATTGACTCGATTCCCACACTTCCACCTCTAACTACCTCGATGTCTCTGAATTCCTCTTTCATCAGCTTAATGACCGCATCATTCTTTGTTGCGGTTTGCACAAATTCCAGAAGGAGGCTGTCTCTTCCATAATCAATCACCTTTGCCTTAAAGGTCTGTGCGATTTGAAACAGCTCCGTTTTTTCCTGCAGGGTACAGTTCTGTACCTTCACATATAAAATTTCCTTCATACGGACAAAGATATCCGTAAAATCTATGACCTTAATTACTTCCACTAGTCGATTCAGCTGTTTCTTGATCTGTTCAAAGGTTTCATCATCACTGACTGTCGCAATCGTCATTCTGGATATGGTAGGATCCTCCGTCGTTCCTACGGTAAGGCTGTCAAGATTATATGATTTCCCGGAAAATAATCCGGAAATCTTAGACAAAACACCTACCTGATTTTCCACATACAGCGATATCCAACGTTTTTTCATACCGTTACCATTCATATATCCATTCTCTCCTTCCTGTTTCAGCATCAGTTTAACAATCCATAAGCATATCCTTTAAGGTGCCGTTGGGCTGTATCATCGGATACACAAGATCCTCCGGATTTATGATAAATTCAATGATTACCGGTGTTTTCTTACTGCTCATCGCCTCGCGAAGTGCCGGCTCAATCTGTTCCTTTTCCGTTACCCGGATCCCCTTTGCCCCATAGCTTTCCGCCAGCTTTACGAAATCAGGAGTATACGTTGGACAGGATACTTCCCCGCATTTATTGCGGCAGGCAGCTCCGGCACGAAGGCAGGTCATGGCATAGCGCTTTCCATAGAACAGCTTCTGCCACTGCCGAACCATGCCCAGATTGTTATTATTGAAAATACAATTTATAATAGGAAGCTCCTCCAGTACAGCTGTTGCGATTTCCTGGATGTTCATCTGCATCCCGCCATCTCCCGAAATGGATAGTACAGGAGTGTCCGGATTTCCAATTTTTGCGCCGATTGCCCCCGGAAGACCATAGCCCATCGTACCAAGACCTCCGGACATCAACAGCTTCTTCTTGTTAGTCAGCTCGATAAACTGTGCTGTAAACATCTGATGCTGTCCGACATCGGTGACAACGATCAGCTCCTCAAATACCCGGTTGATAGTTTCGATGATGTCCTGCGGGGTCAGATACGGCTTCTTTTTCATCATGAGTGGATGCACGCTTTTCCATGCATCGATTTCATCCAGCCACTTTTTTGTATTATATTCATGCACATATTCCAGCATTTTATTGATTGCTTCTCTGGCATCCGCAACAATCGGGATGTCTACCTGTATATTTTTAGAGATCGCGGCAGTATCAATATCAATATGCACTATTTTGGCATTGGGCGCAAAGGAATGCAGCTTTCCCGTGATCCGGTCATTGAATCTCGTACCGATGGAAAACAGCAGATCGCACTCATTTACGGCCATATTACAGGCATAGGCACCATGCATTCCGATATTCCCCACATACAGCGGGTGATTGCTTGGAATTGCCCCCTTCCCCATAATTGTTGTTATGACAGGTATATTCGTTTTATTAACCAGCTTTGTAAAGTCCTCATTTGCATGGGCAATATTCACACCGCCCCCGGCAAGAAACAATGGACGTTTTGCCTTTCCCAGCATTTTGATAGCACGCTTCAGCTGACCGATATGCACTGCAGTATTGGGCTTATATCCCCGAATATTCACCTTATCCGGATAATCTGCTTCTCCCAGCTCTCCCATAACATCCTTTGGAAGATCGATCAGCACCGGACCGGGTCTTCCGCTTGCCGCTATATAAAAGGCTTCTTTGATAATACGTCCCAGGTCTTCCCTTCTGCGAACCGTGACACCGTATTTAGTGATACTGCGGGTGATTCCCACAATATCCACCTCCTGAAACGCATCATTTCCGATTAAATTTCGGGCAACCTGTCCGGTAAAGCATACTAGTGGAACACTGTCATAATAGGCAGTCGCAAGACCGGTCACAAGATTTGTCGCACCCGGGCCACTGGTAACGAGACATACCCCTGTTTTCCCTGTAGAACGTGCATAGGCATCCGCTTCATGAACAAGAGCGATTTCCTGCCTTGGAAGAATGATTTTTATACTGTTCTGCTTATATAATTCATCACTGATGTCAATGGTACAGGCGCCCGGATAAGCAAACAGCGTATCCACACCCTCTTCCTGAAGTGCCTTTACCAACAACTTATTGCCACTGATTTTCTTCATATGCATACCTCCCTAATCTATCTTATTACTACTTTAACACAATACAGGCACTATGAAAACACTTTAAACCTGCTTGTTTAAGACATTTTTGTGACAAAAACCGTAGGATTCAGCAAATTCAAAAAAAAACTATGAAAAATGCTATTTCACAGGCAATTTATGTGCAAAGAAGCTGATGTACAAAAAAGCAGATACCATATAAAGTATTGAATACTGCATATACTATCTGCTTACATTATAAAAACATTTTGTTGCTCACACTAATTCAGATATCTCTATATTCTATTGTATCAATACGTTAGTATTTCAATACCATGTTCTGTGACCAGGAGGGTATGCTCCCACTGGGCACTTAATGAACCATCCTCTGTATAGGATGTCCATCCGTTATCTTCATCAATATATAAATGATAATCTCCTACATTGATCATGGGCTCAATCGTAAATACCATACCGGGAGCCAGCACCATACCACTGCCTGTACGACCGACATGACCGATTACCGGATCCTCATGAAACTCCTTGCCAACACCGTGTCCGGCAAAATCCACAACAACGCTGTATCCCCTGCTTGTCGCATATTTATGAATGGCGGCACCGATATCACCGACATGTCCCCATGGCTTGACGGCATCCATGCCAATGTTCAGACATTCCTTTGTGACCTCAACCAGATTTCTTGCCTCTTCACTGACCTCCCCGATCATAAACATACGGGAAGCATCGGAATAGTAGCCATGAAAGATTGTTGATACATCGACATTTACAATATCGCCTTCCTGCAGGATAATACTGTCATCCGGAATACCGTGACAGACCTCATCATTCACAGATGTACAGCAGCTTTTCGGAAATCCTTCATAATTCAATGGTGCAGGAATCGCACCATGGGAAACAGTATAATCATATACCAGACGATCAATTTCACCGGTACTCATACCGGGACGAATATGCTTTGCGACATGATCCAGTACTCCTGTATTGATATTCCCACTTTTCTTAATACCGATGATATCTTCCTTGTTTTTAATCAGAGAGCGATCCGGTACAATATGTCCTTCCCTGGCCAGCTTTGCGAGCTTTTCATCAAATTTTTCATGGCACTGCTTATATTTCTTTCCACTGCCGCACCAGCAGCGTGTATTTCTATGCATTTCCATATAGACACCTCTTTTCAACCTCTATAGTATAGCACTTATTTCTGTACTTTTCACATGAAAACATGCGAAAGAAAGGGAAATAAAGTCCTTCTATATCATCTATGCCTTATAGCATTATGCATTTTGTATAACCATGTACGCAAAACATTATTTCCTTACGATACGGTTTCGGTATCGTGGTATAATAAGGATAAAGTTAAGGAGCTGATCATATGAAACGTCTGCCGATTGGAATAGAAGATTTCAAGGAACTGATTGACAAAGACTGTTATTATGTAGACAAAACATCATTCATTACAGACATTATAAATGAAAAGGTCGCATTATATACCAGACCGCGCCGTTTTCACCGAAATAGTGTCGATACCTTTGGTATCCGACAAGAGGCGCGCTAGTAGCGGGTAAAACACTGAATATGAGTAGGCGCTGCCCGCCCATGGCGTGCTATATTATTTTTTCTCAATGAAGCAGAAGGATAATGCTTATCTTTTTAACGATATGGATATTGTCAATCATACAGACTCATTACAATACCAAAATCAGTATCCGGTCATTTTTATTACTCTGAAAGATATGAAAAAACACACGTTTGAAAATCAAAAGGCGATGTTCGCTATCCTAATCCAGGATATTGTCAGAAAAAATCAGGAGTTACTCGAAAGTGAGGAATTAAATACCTTCGATAAAGAACAGCTTATAGCATATTATCGTCGTACACAAAGTGATGTAGATCTGCAGAATGCATTAAAGTTTCTTTGCGGTTGCTTGAAGCAGCATTATCATAAAGATGTTATCCTTTTGATTGATGAATAGGCGCTGCCCGCCCATGGCGCGATGTTCCGTTACAAAGCGCATATTTAAAAGGATATTATGATGAAATGGCAGACTTTTTAAGCGGTATGTTCAGTGCTGCCCTAAAAACAAATGATGCATTGGAAAAAGGGATTCTGACAGGCTGCCTGAGAATTGCGAAAGAGTCGATTTTCACTGGCTTAAATAATTTTAGTGTATATTCCATTTCTGAAGATCAATCCAGTACATCCTTTGGATTTACACCAAAAGAAACGATAATACTCCTTGAACACTACGATTTGAAATCCTATGAACAAACCATAAAAGAATGGTAGGCGCTGCCCGCCCATGGCGTGATGGGTATCTATTCGGAAACAAAGAGATATACAATCCATGGAGCGTACTGAAATATGTTCAAAAAATCAAGCAGGGAAACGATACACCGGAATCCTTCTGGGCAAATACGAGTGGAAATGATATTATCTATCAGTACATTCAAAAAGCAAATTCACATATGAGAGAGGATTTTGATTTATTGACATCCGGTAAGATGATTGAAAAAGCCATAAAACATGAGCTCACCTACCGTGAAATGGATAAAATACAGAACATTTACAGCTTTCTTCTATTCACGGGTTATTTGAAAGTCATAAAATGCATAGATGAAAAAAGAGTATATACCAGCTGATGATTCCTAACAAAGAAATCAACAGAATTTATACCCTCATATTTGAAGAATGGTTTCAGGAACAAACGGAGGCACATGCTGAGAATTTCGCTGAAGCCTTGTTGAAGGAAGATATAGAAACCGCAAATAAAATAGTAAATGACCTTCTTTTTACTTCCATCAGCTATTTTGATTATGATGAGAAATTCTATCATGGCATTTTAATAGGCTTGTTATGCAATTATCGCATCATGTCTAATCAGGAGTTCGGTTTGGGAAGATTCGATATAGCGGTTGCGCCTCGTTCCTTAAGTGATCGGGGGATGATATTAGAACTAAAAACAGCTACTTCCCTTGCGGAATTAAAAAACACGGCAAAGCACGCATGTAAGCAGATAAAGGATAAACAATATATAGAAGGTATGCTGGCGGAGGGTTATGAGGATATTATCGGCTATGGCATCGCTTTTTATAAGAAATTCTGTGTTATTGAGGCTTTAAAGGATAGCACGGATACTATTGTAAACGATACGAGCATTCAATAGTTCATTATTCCAAAAGGATTGCGGACCCGCAATCTTTTTTTTATATTTAATAATTTCAAGATGCCTCTTTTCCTGCATCCTTCAGCTTTTCATGCTCCTCCTGCTCCAGTTCTTTTCTGGCAAGACGCTTAAAGTCCGCATCTCTTGTTTTTCTTCTAGGAAGGAATTGTCTGGTAAAAGCACCCTTTCCACGCTTTTTCACATAAAAATAGCCAAGGATAGAAAATGTAGAGGCGCCTATAAAATTCACAAGCAAATCCTCCATAGTATCAATCAGTCCGATATCCAGATAACCGTTAAATCCCAGCTCTTTGCCATTTACCGCAACGGAATGGATTCCGTCAATCGTAATTGGTATATTGCTGTTGGTTGGATCCAGCATAACCGTTGTTATACTTTGCACGATCGTATCCTTCTGCATATCCGTCCCCATGAAGGTATCCATACCAAATTCAAAGAATTCCCATACAACACCGATTGTCATGGAAAAACAGAAAGCAACCAGTGCCATAAACACAGGGGAAAGACGAAACTGCAGACGATCATCATTATTCAAAAGATCCACAAGTGAAAAACCGATTGCCGCCGCAAGAAAGCCGTTCAGCGTATGCAGGATGGTATCCCACATGGGAATCAGGATATAAAAAGACTGGATTTCTCCGAGAATTTCTGCGGAAAAGATAAATAGCAGGATGATAATTTCCAATGCTGTTGGCAGTTCGATTTTCAGCTCTACCTGTAGAAAACTCGGTACTATCAGCAAAATCAGTGTTAACAGGCATAAAAATACATTTTCAAAATTCCTGTTGAATATCTGAAGAATCATAACAAGAATTACAAGTGCGCGCAGGGTTAGGTATACAAGAAACGATTTCCTATGCTCCTTGATCTCCATCTTGATTGCTTTTTTCATTGTCTGGTATTTTTTCGACATAAAACACCTCCTGAATTTTATTACAATCATATAGAATTCTGAAGGAAATTTCAATAATTCTTTTTAATATATTTAAAAAACAAAAAAA
>OCAG01000217.1_pt1 | contig 59783 bp, 58 predicted proteins | sample 1477111 | NCBI WGS metagenome assembly OCAG01 (sample SAMEA2580288, study PRJEB22360) | human gut metagenome | biome: human gut; feature: human-associated habitat; material: faeces | place: Denmark | collected 2008/2010 | reverse complement strand
TGAAGGGCTAGCATTTGGATTAAGGACGTATATTTATAAAACAGAAATGTCAAAAATATATATGTCTTATCTAATTGATACTAAATATGCTGTTTTTTTCACAAATAGTGTAGATTTATTTAGAAAAATAAGAACGATAAATAAAAATAAGTCTGTTAATTTAGACTTTATTTGGGAAAAGAATTCTTTAAAAAATATTTCTCGCGAAATTGATAAATATCTCTAAATACAAGAAAAATAATAAAAAAATAATAAAGATATTAAAAACAAAATTTTTTACTTATTTAGCTAGACAAAACTTGATAGAAATTATGAATGTGTGACAGTAAATGATTACACGCGGTTAACTAAAAATACAAAGCTGGGTACTAACTGTAATTTTAACGGATTAAAAATACCAGGAAATGGACTGGTAATAATCGGAAATAATTTTTATTCAGAAAATCAAATTTTATTTTTTACATCAAATCATCATTATGATTATGGTGATAAGCTACCTTATGATGAAACTTATATTACAAAAAATATCATTATTGAAGATAATGTGTGGATAGGGAGTAGAATTATAATTCTTGGAGGTGTAACTCTGGGAGAAGGTTGTGTAATACAAGAGGGAAGTGTCATGGTTAACAGTATTCCTAAATATGCAATTGCAGGTGGTCATCCCGCAAAAGTTTTTAAATACAGAAATAAGGAGCATTATCAATTGTTAAAAGAAAATGTTCCATTAAAACAAAAGGAGAAAAAATGAATAAAATGCTTGAAGATAAATCAATCTTAATCACTGGAGGAACCGGTTCGTTTGGAAATTACTTTACACAATATATTCTAGAACACTACAATCCCAAAAAGATTGTAATCTATTCAAGAGATGAGTACAAACAATTCATCATGGCTAATAAATTCAAAGACTACCAGGATAAACTACGTTTTTTTATCGGAGATGTCCGTGATGAGCCGCGCCTGAAACGAGCACTCAATGGTATTGACTATGTCGTTCATGCAGCCGCCATGAAACAGGTGCCTGCCTGTGAATACAATCCAATTGAAGCCATTAAAACGAATATTGATGGCGCAACAAGCGTCATAAACGCTTCTTTAGACAGCAATGTCACAAGAGTTGTCGCCCTGTCAACAGATAAAGCAGTCAATCCGATTAACCTTTATGGTGGTACCAAGCTGGTATCAGATAAGCTTTTTATTGCAGCCAATGCTTATTCTGGTACAAAGGATATTCGTTTTTCAATCGTACGCTATGGAAATGTGGCCGGAAGCCGTGGTTCAGTCATTCCATTTTTTCAGAATATTATTGACAATGGCGGAAATGAACTGCCCATTACCGATTACCGGATGACACGTTTCTGGATCGATCTGGAACAAGGCGTCGAGTTGGTTATCAAGGCTTTAGCTGAATCACAAGGAGGAGAAACCTTTATCTCCAAAATCCCTTCCTTTAAGATTACCGATCTTGCAAAAGCAATGAAACCTGACTGTGACATGCCTGAAGTCGGCATCCGCGAAGGTGAAAAGCTTCATGAAGTCATGGTTACAAAAGAAGACTCACATCATACTTACGAATATGATAAGCACTTTATCATTTACCCTCATATGGACTGGTGGAATGAAAGCAAAATGATCCCTGGTGGTATAAAAGTAAATCAGGGGTTTGAATACAATTCTGGCAATAACACAGAATGGTTAAATGTTGAGGATTTAAAAGAATTATTGGCTAAGACCAATTATATCCATTAGTATAATGAAAAAAACAATATTAGTGATTGGCGCCTCTGGAATGGTTGGGCACGTCATTTCTTTATATTTTAAAGAAAAAGGATACGAGGTAGCTACATTAACACGCTCCCAGAAGATTTTCAAAGATACAATCTTATTGGATTTAAAAGATGAATTGACATTAAAAACATTTTTAGAACAAAATGATTTTGATATTATCGTGAATTGTTCAGCCATTTTGGTGCATCAGAGTGAAGAAAGTAAAAATAATGCTGTTTTTATTAACAGTTATATTCCACATTTTTTAGAAGCATTCTACAAAGATAGTGCAACAAAAATAATACAGCTTAGTTCTGATGGTGTTTTTAATGGTGATAAAAGCCCATATGAAGAAGACAGGAAACCAGATACAACTACTTTTTATGGGAAAACGAAAATATTGGGAGAACTGGATAATCCAAAAGATTTAACGATAAGAGCTACTTTTTTTGGACCTAATTTTCACAATGGGAATAATAGTTTATTTCATTGGTTTATGACACAAAAAGGCTTGGTAAAAGGCTTTGAAGCGGTTATTTTAAATGGGGTTACTTCTTTAGAAGCGGCAGAATTTATTGAGTATGCAATTGAAAATGAACTTACAGGAATAAAACATCTAGGGACGAGTAATGCATATTCTAAATATGAGCTTCTTCAAAATATTAAAAAGGTTTTTAATAAAACAGAAATCCAGATAATAAAAGATACAGAAATTCAATCGGATCATACATTGGTTTTATCCGATTATTCTGGATATTCAATAAAAACTTTAGAGGAACAGCTTTTGAGGCTCCATGATTGGATGGAAAACCATCCCCAAATTTATACTCAATATTTTGAAGATTAGGAGTTAATTATGAAAGAGATACAAATTGGTTCAAAAACAGTTGGACTTAATCATCAGCCGTATTTTATTGCAGATGTTGCAGCAAATCATGATGGAGATATTCACCGAGCTTTTAAACTAATTGAGTTGGCAAAAGAATCGGGAGCTGACGCGGCAAAATTTCAAAATTTCAAGGCAAAAACTATTGTCAGCAAAAGCGGGTTTGAAAAAATGGGTGGACAGCTGTCGCATCAGGCTGCATGGAAAAAGTCTGTATTTGAAGTTTATCAGGATGCGAGCATACCAGATGACTGGACAGCCTTACTGAAAGAAAAATGTGATGAAGTTGGCATTGAGTATATGACAAGTCCTTATGATTATGCCAGTGTAGATCATGCAGCCCCGTACTTAAATGTTTATAAAATTGGTTCAGGGGATATCACGTGGACACAGATTATTGAATACATTGCGTGTAAAGGCAAGCCTGTTATATTAGCAACGGGCGCGTCATCAATGGAGGATGTAGAAAGGGCTGTTGAAAGCATTCAAAAATACAATAGTGAGCTTATCTTAATGCAATGCAATACTAATTATACGGCCGATCCGGAAAATTTTAAGTATATCAATTTAGCGGTTCTTAAAGAGTACGGAAAAATATTTCCAGATGCTGTATTGGGATTATCCGACCACACGATCGGTTATGCGACGGTCTTGGGAGCTATTGCTTATGGCGCCAGAGTAATCGAGAAACATTTTACAGATGACAAAACACGAAATGGTCCTGACCATAAATTTTCAACCTTGCCAGATGAATGGAAAGAGATGGTAAAAGCCTCGAACGAATTATTTTATGCTTTAGGCGATGGTATTAAAAAAATTGAAAACAACGAAAAAGAAACGGCTGTCGTGCAGCGCCGTGCGCTCTATTACTGCACAGATTTGCAAAAAGGACACAAAATTATCGAACAGGATTTAATCGCATTAAGACCTATTAAGCCTGATGAGTTGCCGCCATATAAAGAAAAACAGCTATTAGGAAGAATACTTGCCAAAAATGTACAGGCGGACGCACCGGTTCAGGAGGAGGATTTTGAATGCTAAAAGGTAAGAAAGTATATCTTGATACTATTGAAGAAAATGACTTAGAACAGCTACGCTATTGGCGCAATCTGCCGTATTATAAAAAGCATTTTAGAGAATATAGAGAAATCAATCAAAGTATGCAAAAGCGATGGTTTGAAAACCAGGTTTGTAATGATAATCGCACCATTATGTTTGCCATTCGGGATATTAAGACCCAAGAGCTCTTGGGCTGTTGTGGATTATGCTACATAAACTGGGTACAGCGGAACGCAGATCTATCGTTGTATATTGGACGAAGAGAAGCATATATTGATGATGATGGTTTTGCGGAGGAAAGCTGTCGCTTATTATTTGATTATGGTTTTAATGAGTTGAACTTACATAAAATTTGGACAGAAATATATGTCTTTGATGAAAAGAAAAAGAAATTATACGATAAATTAGGAATGAAAACTGACGGCTTGTTTAGAGATAATTGTTATTATAACGGAAAATGGTGGGACGCTTATTTGATGTCAATTTTACAGGAAGAGTATCAAAGTAAAGAAGGTAATTAAATGGAACTATGCTTAGGAACAGTCCAGTTTGGAATGGATTATGGAATAAGAAATCAAAAAAAACCAACATTAGACGAGTCTATAGAAATCCTTGAATATGCAGTTAGAAATGGTATTGACACCATCGATACAGCCTATAATTATGGCGATGCAGAAAAAGTTGTCGGCGCTTTTTTGAAACAAACAAAAGTCAAGAGAGAGAATTTGCAAATATTTTCAAAATTAAAACCTAATATTTTAGATGATGAACCATTTGTGAATTGGGAGGCTCTTATAATTCAAAATTTAGAGGAGTCTTTAGAGCGTTTGGGAACAGATTATCTTGATGGCTATTTACTTCATAGTTCACGCTATATATTTGATGAGCGTATTGTGGAACAATTAGAGCGCTTAAAAGAAAAGAAACTTGTACATAAAATAGGCGTTTCGATTTACGAACCAGAGGAAGCGAAAAAAGCGGCTGAACTTCCAATGATAGATGCTATACAGATACCGTTTAGTATTTTTGATCAACGATTGTTAAAAGAAAACTTTTTCAAAAGAAAAGAAGTATCTGAAAAAGAAATTTTTTCAAGAAGTGCTTTTTTGCAGGGGCTTATACTTATGGATGAGGAAGAGGTTCCTGAACATTTAAGTAAAGCCAAACCGATTATTCAAAAAATCAAAGAAATTTGTTGTAAAGAAAATATTAATCGTGTTGAATTAGCAATACAGTTTGTAAAACAGCAGACTCAAATCGATTATCTGGTTTTTGGTGTCGATAATTTAGATCAGCTTAAACAGAATATTTGCTTTTTTAACAGAGATACAATCGATCAAAGTCTTTTATCCGAAATTGCTAAAGACTTTGATGCGTTAGATGCGGATTTAGTAATGCCGAGTTTGTGGGCAAAATAAGAAAGGCGCAAAATGATCGCGGCAATTATACAGGCTAGAATGGGGTCTACGCGCCTTCCAGGAAAAGTTCTGAAAAAAATTGAAGATAAAACAGTGTTAGAACATATTTATGACCGCGTAAAAGCGTCAGAAAATATTGATCGCATTATTATTGCGACAACAACAAACCCGGAAGATGATAAAATTGAAGATTTGTGTAAAGAACATTGCTTTTCTTGTTTCAGAGGAGACCAGGACAATGTTTTAAAAAGATACTATGAAACAGCAAAAAAATTTAGGGTAGACACAATTGTAAGAATTACGGCAGATGATCCTTTAAAAGAACCTAGAGTTATCGACAAGGCAATTTTAAAACTATTAAGTGGAAATTACAGTTACGTCAGTAATACCATAAAACCAACTTATCCAGAAGGGATTGATGTTGAGGTTTTTACTTTTGAGAGTTTAGAAAAGGCATTTAATCAAGCCAAACTACAATCTGAAAAAGAACATGTAACGCCGTATATATGGAAGCATCCAGAACTTTTTAATATTTATAATATTGAGAATGATAGAGATTTGTCTAGCCTAAGGTGGACATTAGATAGCGAAGATGATTTGATTTTTATTAAAGAGATTTACAGATATCTTTATAAAAAAGACACAATCTTTCATATAGAAGAGGTATTGAAGCTATTAAAAGAAAAACCCTCTTTAATAGAAATTAACCAAAACCATATCCGAAATGAAGGTTATCTTAAATCAGTTAATGAGGAGAACAAAATTGGAAAGAAATAAACGAATTTACGGAAATGAATTGAAGTATCTTGAAGAAGTGCTGAAAAGCGAGTTTAGAAGTTCCGAAGGCTCAACAATGATGACACGTTTTGAAAAAGCTTTTGCAGAGAAATTAAAGCACAAATACGCCATTTCCTTTATTAATGGGACACAGACAATGCATGCGGTATTGGAGGCAATAGGGGTTGGCCCGGGAGATGAAGTAATTGTTCCACCATTAACAATGGCAAGTACGACTTTCCCAGTGTTGCAGGCAGGAGCGACGCCTGTTTTTGCTGATGTTGATATGAATACTTTTTTAATTGATCCTCATTCTATTGAAAAGAATATAACTGAAAGAACAAAAGCCATCATACCGGTTTCGCTCTATGGATTAGCTCCAGATTACGATGCAATTATGAAAATTGCGGATAAAAATAATCTTTTTGTCTTAGAAGACAACGCGGAATGTATGCTTGGCAAATATAAAGGAAGAATGGTTGGCTCTTTTGGTCAGGCATCAAGCTACAGTTTTCAAAGCTCAAAGCATATTACATCTGGAGAAGGTGGAATGATCGTTACAGATGATTTGGAGTTAGCCGAAAAAATCAGACGCGTAAGTTCGCTAGGATATGCTGGTGTGGGTGCTAACAAAGGTAAAATCAGCAAAAGAGATATCCAAAGTCCTGATTATTGTAGACATGTTTCTTTAGGTTGGAATTATCGGATGCCAGAATTGTGTGCGGCAGTTGCGCTTGCTCAATTAGAAAAAGTTGAGGAACTAGTGCAAAAAAGGATAGAAGCAGCAAACCTTTTGCTCGAAAGTATAAAGGCTTGTGATTGGTTGACACCGCAATATGTACCAGAGAGGATTGAGCATACCTATTGGACACTTGTTGCTAGAATTGATCGTCAAGATATCACTTGGTATGATTTTAGAGATAAATTTATGGAATATGGGGGAGATGGAATTTATTCTGCCTGGCAACTGACTTATTTAGAACCAATGTTTCAAGAGTTAGCATTTTTAGGAAGAGAAAAGTATCTAACCCAAAAAGAATATACAAAAGGACTATGTCCAAATGCTGAAAGATTACAGTCAAGATTATTACAATTTAAAACAAATTATTGGGATATTGAGGGTGTAAAAATGCAGGCTGACTATTTAGAAAAAACAATAAAATTCTTTTCTAAATAAATATAATGAAGAAAACATCTTTTTTAAAATCTTCTGCTATTTATATATTAGGCAGTTTTTTAACCAGCGGTTTAGCATTTATCACTACACCAATCTTTACTCGGCTATTGATCCCAGAAGACTATGGTATTACCTCGGTTTTTGCCACCTGGGTGAGTGTGTTTACCATATTTATCGGTGTTCAGTCGGCCAGTACCATTGCAACGGCACATATCCACTTCAAAAAGGAAGAATTTAATCAATATCTATCATCAATATTATTTTTGTCGACGATGAGCTTTCTAATTATTGGGAGCATCTGTTTTATTTTTAAATATCAAATAGCAAGTCTTCTAAATTTATCCATAGGATTATTGATTATATTGGTTTTACAATCTTTTTTAGGCTATGTTCAACAATTTTATAATAGTTATTTAATACAGACCAAAAAGCCACTACAATCCTTGATTTTATCGGTCAGTTATTCTTTTCTAACCATTGGATTATCGCTGTTCCTCATTTCCCATATGGATACTGACAGGTACTATGGAAAGATTTTAGGCAACGCCATTATCGCCTGTTTATTTGGATTATGCTTATATTTTGTCATCATGGCAAAAGGGAAGAAATTGATTTCTTTAAAGTATTGGAAATACTGCCTGCCATTAGCATTACCGATTATTTTACACATGTTATCAGGCTTGGTGCTTGGCCAGTCGGATCGTGTCATGCTGCAAAGCATGTCTGGAAATTATGAAGCAGGGATATATTCATTTGCCTACACAATCGCATCGGTATTGTCGCTTTTGTGGAGCGCGACCAATAACGCATGGGTACCATGGTATTACGAAAATACAAAAGCAAAAAACACAAAAAGCATCAATCAACTCGCAAAAAAGTACATCCTTCTCTTTAGCTTAGGAACCTGTGCCATTATGCTCATGACCCCGGAAGTCATGAAAATACTGGGCCCGCAGGAGTACTGGTCTGCGGGGCGTGTGATCGCGATGGTGGTGTTCGGCATCTATTTTAATTTTCTCTATACTTTTGCGGTAAACTATGAATTTTACAGCAAAAACACACGTTGGATCGCGGTTGGCAGCATTTGCGCCGCGGCTGTTAACGTAGGGCTTAACCTGCTGTTAATCCCCCAATTTGGCGGCATGGGGGCCGCTGTTGCGACGTTGATATCTTATTTTGCGCTGTTCGTATTTCACAATATTATCGCGACAAGGCTGGGTGGATTTAATATCTCAAAACACCTGTATTTATACGGTATTGGCATTGTCAGCGTTGGCTTTGTTGTCATCAATCTGACCTATAATTTTCCGGTTCTGCGGTGGATCATTATTTTATTGCTGGGATTCGGATTAGTTTATTTTAACCGTAAAATGATCAAGGAACAGGTTAATCAGTATTTGAAAAAAGATAAAAGTGATTAGATGGTTTCCGGGACACATCCCCAATCAACCGGCATGCGGGCGCATTCGCACTCAACATGCCGGTTTTATCTTTTTGTCAAAAGCATTCAGAAAGGCGGTGATTCCCTTGGTGCCTGCACCAGGATGATGGGGTTGGAAATGTATGGACGGTCATGTTGGAATGAAATAATAATAAAAAGGAGTATTTAAAACAAAAAATGAAATCGATAACAGAATTAAAATACGAATCCCTTCCCATGGGCTTCGACAACGGACAGGTCAGGCTGACGGATGAGAACATCGGCAGAATTTTACGGTTTTCGGGCGCGCCGCTGGGGCTTTTGCGGTGCTGTGAGGCAAAGGGCAGCGGCACGGTGGTGCTGTATGGGGATGGACAGGCCTTTATCATCCCGGTGGAGACCCGCTATTTTCTGGACTGTATCGGGGAGTATCTGGATATGAACATGGCAAGACGGCGAAGGACCACCACGGGACTGGTGGGCAAAAAAAAACAACAACGTCATTTTTCTGGGGGCAGGGCTTGTGTATGTCCCTGTCAAGGTGGATGTGCCCTGGGTGAGCGCAAAACAGTTCAGCTATCTAAACTGGCACGCGGTATACAGAGGGCATGACCGCAGGGCTAGAGCGCTGGTCACCGCCCCGGGCCTTGTGATCCCTTACCGGCAGCGGCCTGGCAGGGTGCAGGAAAAGCTGGACGAGGGCTGGCGTGTCCGGGAAATGTTTATCGAGCGGCACTGGCCCGTTTACGGGGAATGGCTGCACTGTAAAACATGCGGGATTCAAAGCGTATGCCTTGAGTGGCATCATCAAACAGCGTCGCCCAACGAAGCTTTTTCGGTTTTACCGGAAGCGCATAAAATAAAAAATTGTTCCACGGAGATGCAGAGGTTTACAAGAATTTAAAAAACGGTAATTTTTAAACTTTAAAGAAAAAAATATTGCCATAAAAAGGCATAAAACGCGGCGCTTTATGTTTTTTTACTGCTTATCATCCCCTGGGGCCGAGATGCCCTTTCTCAAAAAGACGCTATAATTAAACCTAACGTCAGCGCTGGCGAAAGTAACCGAAAGGAAATGGTATGAACGAAGATTTAAAAAGAAATGCGTTTTATGAAGAGCCCTGGTATGATTTAAAGCAGATGTCTGAGGGCTGCAAAGAATGCGCTTACCGGGCAGATGAAACACACTGTAGGTTGTACTGCCGCTTTTTAGACGTGCAGGGGCAGTGCCGGTGTTTTCACAGGGAGGGAGAGCCCTTTGTGAGCCGCAAAATCGAGCGGGAAATGAGCGATATTGAAAAGCGTCTGCTCAGGGCAGAGACGCCAGATTTCAGGGAGGTACGAATGATCTGGCTGAACAATATTTGGCTCATTGAGGATCCGCTGCTCTACAATGTACACGACATGGGGAATGTTTTTGGCTTTGAGTTCCATGAAACAGAAATTTTTCTGCTTAAACATATCAAAAAGCAGGATTTTCTCCAGATGCTGGTGCCTCGGCAGGATAATGGCCCCCGAGACTTTTACATGACGGCTGACGGCGTGCGGCGGATGGCCCTTGCGGGCTTTGAAAAGGCTGAAGCCGAGGACCGGATGCGTTTCTTTAGCAATGATTGGAAGTGGATCAGCCGGACTTATTTTAAATGGATGCCGCAGATAGCAAAACGTTTTTTCGGCGGCCTGTCTTTATTGAATGTATAATAACCGGAGGTAGAACAAGATGAACAAACCCGTTTTAGCGACTTTGAAACAGTGTTTTGGAAGTGATTATCATAAACTGCGAGTATATACCGATCTTTACGAGGAGGGCAGTCAGAGCCATTTTGTCCTGAAAGAGATCGGCAGTTACATGGGCTGTAAAAGCTATCACAGGCTTTTGAAAAAACTGCCGGCGTCAGCGGTCCAGAAACGATTGATTAAGAACAGTGGTGGGCGGATGCACAGAATGCTGCTGGTCAGCGAGGAGGGGGTTCTGGCCCTGTTAAAACACTGCAGCCATAAGGCAGCCACAGGGTTTAAGCGGTACCTTGAAACCTGTGTGATCCCCGTGATCCGGCGTGAGATCGACACAGCCCGGATCATGCTGCCTGAAAGCGAAAAAACACACAAGGATCAGGAGGAAAAAGAGAATATGGAGGAGGCCATCCGGATGCTCTCAAGCGCTCTGGCCTTCCAGGTCATTAAAAATCAGGAGCTTGAAACGCGGCTCGAAATAGTGGAAGAGCGCCTTTTGCAAACAGCAGCTGCCTGAGAGGCCGCATGAACTTTTTTTCGGAGCTGGAATCTTTCATCGAGTGGCAATCCGATCTGCCTGCAGACTGCAAGCTTTCGGAGGGCGCTGTGGCGCTTTGGATTTACCTGCTTTACCGGTGCAACTGCTGCGCGCTGCCGTCCATTGATGGACGGTGGCTGTGGCGGGTGGAGTTCTTTGTGCGGCCAGAGGGCATCGAGCACTTCTTTGGGCGGAGCGAACGCAATATCCGCCGCTACCGCAAGGAGCTGGTAGACGCCGGACGGCTGAAATATCAGAAGGCGGTTAAAAACCGGCGCAAGGGACTTTATACCCTGGTTCCTTTTGCCGATAATGTGGCGCCCACACGCCTGAAGAATCTGGCGGATGAAACAGTGTCGGTTTTCGGCCTTGTGGATAAGTACGCCGGATAGGGTAAAGCGGCCAGATATGACCGCAATGTGGACAAAAAGAGCCATATTGCGGCAACATCGCGGACACAGGTGTCCGCCATTAGTAATATTATAAATAATATTATATATTAATCTTTATTAATTCAGGAGGTGCGTTTGTACACAAACCGATACGGAGCAGGAAGACCCTGTACAGGGCGGATAAGACCCTACACAGTGGAAGCGGCATGCCGGGTGCGCAAGGTGCTGCCGGCCAGAAGCCGCGAGGAGGCTGAGGATTTCTTTTACGAGGAGGCTGGCGCGGTGGAGGATCATTTCCCCGAGGCCGTTTTGGAGATTATATCCATTTGCGAAGGTGAGTAAAGGAGGGTGTGCTTGAGTAAAAAATATGCAGAGATCGGTGCATTGGTCACAAGGGCTCAGGCGGGAAGCAAGGCGGCAGCGGAAACGCTGCTGCGGACCTTTAAACCGTTGATTTTAGCCACCATTAGCGAGTATGTTTACGATAAAACCCAGATGGAGGATGCCTATCAGGAGGCCTGCGTCCTTTTTATGGAACGTTTAAAGGATTTTAAATCAGAGCAGCCCGGTTATTTTCCAGCCTATATCAAAAAACAGCTCTTTTACGCCTTTGTCCAGAACGCTAAAAAACGGCCGGGAACCTCGGTTCAGGCGGCGTTTTCGCTGGACGTGGAGACAGCGGAGGGCGTGAGCCTGGCAGAGGCGCTGCCGGCTGAGGAGAGCGCAGAGACCGATGAAAGACGGTGCGCGAGGGAAAAAAGAGAAGACCGCCACCGGGCTTTTTTAAAGCTGCGGGTGGCCCAGCTGCCAAAGGCTCAGAGGGAGTGCATTGAAGCCCATTATTACAGGAGGCAGACCTACCGGGCCATCGCAAAAGACCGCGGCGTCAGCGAGCAGTGTGTGGCGAAGACCCTGAATAAAGCCATGAAGGGTCTGCGCAAAGCCTATGGTGTTGAGGAAACTTAAATAAAACTTAAAGCCGGGTTGGGTGTTTTGGGAATTTGCCATATTGTAAGGTGTAAGGCAGCGCTGCCGGAATCGAACACAGGAGGAAAACAATATGGCAACCATTCAGAAAAGCGTAGAATCGGTGGGAATGAAGATCACCGTCAATCATGGCGAAGTGGACGGAAAAATTGTAAAGACTTCAAAAACCTACGGTGACATCAAGGAGGGCGTGACAGACGAAGCCTTTTTGGCAACCGCCGCCGCCATCACCAGTATGCAGGAGCCCATCAGGGAAAAGCAGGTAAAGGTGACAGCAGAGGATTTGGTGGAAGTGGCGTAGTGGACTTCCACAATTAAAAATTAAATGGGCGAGGAACCATACCCGCTTCGGCTTGACCATAAGGCGTCAAGCCTCGGGGGCAGATCCCGTGGGCGTGGTTCCCTACAGCCTAAAGGTAGGGCACGACGTCCTCGTCGTGCCGCAAACAGGCATCAAAATTTAAAATTAAAGGAGATCAAAACATGGCAGTAACAACCAGCAAAGATTTAACCATTACCTTTCAGCGGACCGATGGAAATCCTCATAAGATTACCATTCCAGATTATAAAGAAGGCATCACTAATACCGAGATCCAGACTGGAGCACAGGCCATCGTCGACCAGGGCGCCTTTGAGCCCGATGGCTTCGCCCTGGCAAAAGTAACCGGAGCCGTCAAAACCGATACCACCAAAACCGATGTGGTCATTGAGGATGCGGCATAAAAAGGGGGCGAAAGCCCCTTTTTTAGATGGGATTAGAGATTACAGACAGAAGCGTGGAAGGGGAATATATGAAAAAATTTTATAAACGTATTTTTATCACACTGGCCGCTGCGCTGGTCGTTGTTACCAGCGCGGTGTTTTTCGCAAATTTTCAGGACATGCCAAAGTCGGCGCCAGAGGTATCAGCGCCGGAGCCGGAAACTACGGCACCCCGGCCTGCGGAGGAGATGGGCGCGGAGACACCATCTGCGCCGGAAGCTCCAGCGCCGCCTGAAGACCTGGAGCCTCGCGCGTCCACACATTTTCTGATGTCGGAATATGCCTGCGATTGTGCGGGCTACTGCGATGGCTGGCCTGTGGACATGAATCCAGAGCTGCTTGAAAAAATAGAGGCGCTGCGGTGCACTTTCGATTGTCCGGTCATCATTACCTCGGGTGTGCGCTGTGTGGCGCGGAACGAGGAGGTAGGCGGTGTAAGCTGGTCCTTTCATAAACGTGGCTGCGCGGCAGACCTGTACTGCCCAGGCGTGGCGGTGGGCGATCTGGCGCTGGCGGCCAAAGAGCTGGGCATGAATGTGCTGCCTTACTACAGCCAGGGCTACCTGCACGTCGAGGTCAACGGCTAGGCAGCTTTACTTTTCCGGTGCGGCGCAGTCGGCTGAGCCTGAGCTCAGCAGCATTTCAAGCCCATGATCCAGCGCGGGCAGGATAGCGGCCAGGTTTTCGCGGACAGCCTTTGGGCTGCCGGGCAGGTTGATGATGAGGGTGCGCCCGCGGATGCCGGCGGCGCTCCGGCTCAGCATGGCCTTTGGCGTGATCTTCAGGCTTTCATAGCGCATGGCTTCCGGAATGCCCGGCGTCAGCCGGTCACAGACCGAGATGGTGGCCTCGGGGGTAACATCACGGGGTGAAAAGCCTGTGCCGCCTGTGGTCAGAATGAGATTGACCGGGTCGATGGCGTCGCACAGAGATCTTAAATTACTTTCAATGATGTGTTTTTCGTCGGGCAGGATGGCGGTGTGCACCACCTCGTACAGGTCTTTGTCCAGCATTCCGGCAATGACCGGGCCGCTTTTATCCTCACGTTCTCCGCGTGAGCCTTTATCGCTGAGGGTTAGAATGGCTACAGTAAACATGGTGTCCTCCTTAAAGTTCAAAGGTTGTGAATTCGTTGTCGAGCAGATCGATATACAGCAGTTTTTTGCGCAGGATTTCCCCTTTTCCGGTCAGGACCTTCAGGGCCTCACTGACCTCCACCGCGGCGGCCAAAGCGGGCGTAAACGCCGGATTCCCGCCGCTCTGGGGCTTGTAGGCCTCGTCGCCCTCCTTTACCTTATAGAGCAGTGAAAGGGTATCGTCTCCAGGGAAAATGGTGGTAACCTGGGCGTTGAAGCCGCCGATGGCACCGTGTACCAGAGGCTTTTCCAGCTTTTTACAGGCTTTTTGGAGCGCGAAGCGCGCCGGGATGTTGTCCAGAGCGTCGATGACAACGTCGCTGTCGGCAATAAATTCCTCAGCGTTGCTCTCATTTAGAAAGACATCATATACGGTGACGGTAACGCCGCTGTTAATGGCGTGAACTCTGGCGGCAGCAGCCTCAGCCTTTGGGCAGCCGATGTTTTCCTCGGTGCACAGGAGCTGGCGGTTCAGGTTGGAGACATCGAAAATATCGCCGTCAACCAGAATGAGCCCATCGATGCCAATGCGGGCCAGCGCCTCGATAATATAGCCTCCCAGGCCGCCGCAGCCCACCACGCTGACGGTGCTGCGCTGGATAATGGCAAAATCATCCGGCGAAAAGGCCGGAAAGTTGCGGTCGTATCTTTTGGTAAAAAGGTTCATCAGAAGGCCTCCTCAATGCTTGATATGCCCATTATAGCACGGTTTATAACGAAAAACCAAGATTTCCTGCATAAAATTACTTTTGATGGATTGACAGACACACTTTAACATGATAGAATTTAAAAATCGAAACTGCAATGTTAAAGGCTGTGACCAGAAAGAAGTAGGAATGCTTAAGTCTCCCAGAGAGCTGCCGGTTGGTGTGAGGCGGTGAGAACGGCGTTTTGAATACATTTTGTGAGCTGTGTACCGAAAGGGTTTTCCGAGTAGGCTGCAACGGGAGCGCCCGTTAGAGCGCAAGGGTATAAGCGTGTGTGCGCCGTACCCTGTGAGCGTGTCCGCTGTGAAGCGGCGCGAAATTGAGGTGGTACCGCGGGTATATTAGCTCCCGTCCTCTGTCTGGAGGACGGGATTTTTTTATTTGGCATTTTCCTGTCCGACGGATGTTTCTGTGGCGTTTTGGTAAAGCGGGTTATCCGCAAATTAAAAGGAGAGGATTATGGTTTAAAATGACAGAAAAGATTGTTTTACTCGTGGCGTTTTTTGCCAGTATGGTGATCGTTGGCTTCTACTGCCGGAAGCATTCCACCGATGTCAATGGGTTTGTGTTGGGAGGCCGATCCGTGGGTCCGTGGTTAACGGCTTTTTCTTACGGGACTTCTTATTTTTCCGCCGTTATCTTTGTGGGCTATGCCGGACAGTTCGGCTGGAAATTTGGGATTGCGTCCACCTGGATTGGCCTGGGGAACGCGGTTTTGGGCTCGCTGCTGGCCTGGGTCGTGCTCGGGCGGCGCACCCGTATCATGACCCAGTATCTGGATACCGCCACCATGCCGGAATTTTTCGGCAAGCGCTTTGAATCAAATAAGCTGAAAATCGGGGCGTCTATCATTACCTTCGTGTTTTTAATCCCCTATACTGCCTCGCTTTATAATGGGCTCTCCCGTCTTTTCGGCATGGCCTTCAATATTGACTATACCGTCTGTATTGTCGTCATGGCGGTGCTGACAGGGATTTATGTAATAGCTGGGGGATATATGGCCACAGCCATCAATGATTTTATCCAGGGGATTATTATGATCTTTGGGATCATTGCCGTGGTGGCCGTGGTTTTGGGGAACAACGGCGGCTTTATGGAGGCGCTCAATACCCTGTCCCATGTCAATGACCCGGCGGTCTCCAGCCAGGCAGGGGCCTTCACGTCCTTCTTTGGCCCAGACCCTTTGTCGCTGCTGGGGGTTATTATCCTGACCTCCCTGGGAACCTGGGGCCTGCCGCAGATGGTCGGTAAGTTCTACGCGATCAAGGATGAGCACTCCATCAATAAGGGCATGGTTATTTCCACCTTTTTCGCCATTATTGTCGCTGGCGGCTCCTACTTTTTAGGCGGTTTTGGCCGCCTGTTCTCTGACCGGATCGACATTGCGACAGGAGGCTATGACGCCATTATCCCAACCATGCTGGAGGATCTGCCGTCCCTGCTCATTGGGATTGTGGTGATCCTGGTTCTGTCGGCGTCCATGTCCACACTGTCTTCGCTCGTCATGGCGTCCAGCTCGACCCTGGCCCTTGACCTGATCAAGGACAACCTGATTAAGAACATGGATGAAAAAAAGCAGGTCTTTACGATTCGGTGCCTGATTGTGGTCTTTATTTTGATTTCAGTGATTATTGCCATTGTGCAGTACAAGAGCTCGGTCACCTTTATTGCCCAGCTCATGGGCATATCCTGGGGTGCTTTAGCCGGTGCGTTTCTGGCACCGTTCCTTTACGGCCTGTACTGGAAGCGGACAACCAAAGCAGCAGTCTGGGTTTCCTTTATTTTCAGCACGGTGCTCATGATCTGCAATATGCTCTTCCGCACGGCTTTCCCGCCGATTTTGCAGTCACCCATCAACGCGGGCGCCTTTGCCATGATTATGGGCCTGATCTTTGTGCCGGTCATCAGTCTTCTGACCAAAGCGCCCAGAAAGCGCCTGGTGGACGACGCCTTTGCATCCTACGATACCAAGGTCATTGTATCGGTTAAGGAAGATCTGGGAGAATAAAACAATATTTAAGACACCCTCTGCCTTTTGGCAGAGGGTGTTTTTTATGTCTGAGGCGGTTCCTTATGCGTTTTTTAAAAAACTGAAAAGGTTTGACAAGCGGGCTTTTTGTCACTATACTGAGTACAGGTAAATGATTACAGGAGGAAAAACAATGGCAGATAACGCTAAAGACAGGACCTTTGAGACGGCTGAGCTGCCGGAATACCGGGTGGAGGCCTACGTGGCTGAGGTACCCGTTCCCGAATATATGGAAAGCTGCGTGGATATTCCCACCTTTTTGGGTTATTGCGAGGCCTGTCCAAGCTATGAAAAAACCTGGGCCTGCCCGCCCTTTGATTTTTCAGTTCAGGATTTCTGGCTGGGCTACCGGAGCTTTTACATGAGCGGCAAGAAAATTGTCTTTGATACCCGGGAGCTTGGGCGGAAATATGCGGTGGAGGATTTTAAAGAGATTTCCAGGCAGATCCTTAAAAAAGAGAGCCACGCTCTCGAGGATGAGCTCATAAAGCTTGAAGCCCAGTATCCGGGCAGTGTGGCGCTGTCGATGGGCAGCTGCGATGTCTGTGGAGAAGCAGGCTGCAGCAGACCTCTGGGAGAGCCCTGCAGGAGACCGGAAAGAATGCGCCATTCGGTAGAATCTGTAGGCGGCAATGTGGGGCTGTCGGTTAAGAAATACCTGAAACAGGAAATACAGTGGATGTCTGAGGAGAGGCTGCCCGATTATTTTATACTGATGGGCGGGCTTTTGAAGAAATAAAAAAAGGGCTGCAAAGCCCTTTTTAGCATGTAGACAAATGTTGTCATGAAGAGGTGAAGCGTTAAAGAGAGGACGGTTCAGTTGAAAGTGGCTAGTGGAAAGTTCAGGTGCAAATCTGCCGCTGGCAGATTTGATGTGATGCGGCCTATGGCCGCATTTTTAATCACTTTGGCGTCAGCCAAAGGGGTCATGAACCTTCCATCTTCCAATTTCCACCTGAAACAGTTTTCTGCTTTAACTTTGAATCAAGCTTTCGGTTTTTTGACAGCCTGAAAAGGGCTGAGAAGCCGTTTTAGCTTGTGACGCTGATGTTTAACGTGCGTGTGTAGGTGGTTTCGTAGGTTTTTACCTGGCTGCCCTGCTGATAGTTGACAGAGACCTTCTGGGATACAGTGACCTGGGTAACGCCGGGGCTGACCGCGGTAATTTGAATCTGATTGCCGTTCTGGGAAACCGAGGCGGAGGAGCCGCTTGCGGAAACCACTGTGGCCGGGTTGTTGGGGCCATTGGCAGTAACGGTGATGGATTTTCCAGACTGCATGTTGAGGGTGCCCCCAACAGCGCCGCCGTTTACCAGGAATGTGATCTCAACCCCGGGAGCGGTGGTGTGGACCGGGCAGGTCTGGGATTCGGGCGGGACCATGACGGACGCCTCGGAGGAGGCAATATAGTCCGAATCTACTGGCGTGATCCCCTGGGGGAAATTCCGGTTGACCTTTTGCAGGCGCACCACACTCTGCACCGAGCTGGCCGGGCAGTAGGGAGTCGCGTAGCTGTTTGTGGTGACATCCAGCGTAACCAGTGTATGGCAGTCATCCTTTTCGGTAGGGGCGGTGCCGTCGATAAACATTTCATTAAACACCATGGATCCTCTTGGATCTCTGGCCGATAAATCGGTGGCCAGCTTGCCGGAGACGCGGTCAATGGCCGCGGTGACAATGCCGCCAGGGTTATCCGGGAAAGCAGCCGGCTCAAGGCTTTCGTGAATATCGTTCATCACGGCCTCAAACATGGACGCGGGACCGGGCTTGCTGCCGCCAAAGATACCGATATTTAGATAATAGGTGCCTTCGTTGGTTTCCACGACATTTTCATCATAGCCATACCATACCGCCATGGAATAATAGGGGGTGTAGCCGCAGAACCACGCATGGCGGTTTTCATCGGTGGTACCGGTCTTTCCTGCCACAGGCTGGCCGTCCACATAAATATTGGTGGTTCCGCCGTTTACAACCCCTTTCAGGGCGTCGGTCATCAGATAGGCGGTCTGGGGCTTAAAGACCTGTTCAGAGCTGTCTGATTTTTCAAGCAGGGTTTTTCCGCTTCGGTCTACGACCTTTGTGTAGAAAGATGGTTTTTTGTGAACGCCCATATTTGGGAAGGTAGAATAAGCGCTGGCCATAGCCAGTGAGGACTGCCCGTGGGTATAGCCCCCGAGAGCCAGAGCTGCTGGCGTCATGTCATTGGCGTCGCCGTCCTGTACAATGTCCAGGCCAAGACGGGTGCCGTAGAGAGCAGACTGGGTGAGCCCGGTCGCCACATTGGCCTGGACGGCAATGGTGTTCACCGAGCTGGTGATCCCCTCGCGCACAGTTGTCAGGCCCTCAAAGGTGCCGCTGGAGTTGTTTGGGCGCCAGCCCTGATAGGCGATTGGCACATCGGCAAAAACAGTGCCGAGGGTGATGGCTCCGGTGTCAATCCCGGGGCCATAGGCAGTCAGGGGCTTGGTTGAGGAGCCAGGCTGGAATTTCCGGGTGGCCCGGTTCAGAGACAGGTTGGTCTTTTCTTCCCGGCCGCCAACAATACCGGCCACATTGCCGGTGTTGTTGTCAATGACGGTCATGCCGACCTCAGGAATATAGTTTGTTTCCACGCCTGTATCAGCCGTTTTAGCCTCAGAGGCCGCCGCTGCCGAGCCAGACTGGGAAGGGTAGAGATCTTCGTTCAGAGATTCTGCTTCCATGGCGCTCTGGACCTTTGGGTCGACGGTGGCGTAAATGGTGAGCCCGCCGCCAAGCAGCATATCCGTCGCCTCGTTTTCGGTATAGCGGTATTTTGTCTGAAGATCATTTACGACTTGTTCATAGACGGCGTCGGTAAAATAGGAATAGGTGTTGTCTGGTTCATTATAGACAAGCCCTACCTGATTGCCAGAAAGCTCCGCACTGGCCTCGTTGTACTGAGCCTGGTCAATATAACCCAGCTCCAGCATCTTATCGATGACCAGCAGTGAGCGTTCCATGTTGTTGGGGTTCAGGGTATAGCGGCCGTCTGGCTCAGTAGCAAAAACATCATTGCCCTGCTCATCGGTCGTATAGACATAAGGGTCATAATAGGACGGCGAGTTCGCAATGGAGGCCAGTATGGCCCCCTGGGCCACATTCAGGTCGGAGACGCTTTTGCCGAAATAAATTTCGGAAGCGGCCTGAACACCCCATGCGTGGGAGAGGTTAATCTTGTTCAGGTAGGCCTCCAAAATCTGGTCTTTGGTATAGACCCGTTCCAACTTAGTGGCCAGCACCATTTCCTGAAATTTGCGGGTGACGGTTTTTTCTGAGGTCAGGTGCGTGAGCTTTATGAGCTGCTGAGTAATGGTACTTCCGCCCGGCCCGTCCAGGCTTCCGCCCGAAAAAAGCACACCGGCCAGAGCCCGGCCAAAGCGTTTGTAATCCACACCGTGGTGGCTGCGGAAACGCTGGTCCTCAATGGCGATAAAGGCATTCTGCACATGGTCTGGAATGGTGTCGATGGAGACGATCTCCCGCCGCTCAGCACCCTGGAGGTCCTGGTAGAAATTGCCATTGACATCCATGATACGGGCGTTTTCGATGTAATTAAAATTGTCGGTGTCAAGGGGCGGCGTCTGGGCATAAAGCACGCTAAAGGCAGCGCCGCCGCCTGCGAGCGCTAAAACAAAAAGAATGATAAAAATCAACCCGACCTTTTGGGGAATGGTCCGGTCATCCCAGCCCTTTTTCTTTTTTTTAGGGTTTTTGGAAACTGGTTTCTCCGTTTTTCTGCCGTTTGGGGCGGCGTCTTTTCGGAGCGGTGTTTTCGGTTTTGAACTTTGTTTTTTCCGGGGTTCATTTTCAGGGGGTGTTTTATCTTCTAACATTATAAAACCTCCTACTTACTTAAGTTTCTGACCGTACTATTATATCTGTAAACGAAAAAAATAGCAATAAAATCGACAATGGAGAATTCCAGGGTAGAATAGATGAAGTAAATTACCGACCTTTTTTTAAGGCATTCGTGTTATAATAAACTCGCTGTCTGTGCAGACTGTCTGCGGCAGCAGCGGCGATTACTATATATTAAGGAAGTATTTATGACTGAAGTAAAGGCAGAAGGGGTGCGCCGGAGCATCCTGGAAGAACTGAATAAACTGATTGGCTATACCATGGAGAACCAGGTACTCCTGGATGAGGATGTGCTTGCAGTGCTGGTCCGGCTCACGAAGACCCTGGGACGGGAAATTCTGGTGATGACCAATGACAAAAGCAAAATTGAATATGTGGGGATCGGCGACGCATCCAAGGTACCTTTGGACCACTCCAGGGTTCAGGAAAACCGGAAAGGCCTGAACCGCATCCGGGTTATCCATACCCATCCCGGCGGAAACCCGCATCTGTCAGAGGAGGATTTTTCAGCGTCGGATCATTTGTCAGTGGAATGTATGGTGGCCGTGGGCGTGGGGGAAGATAAGCCCGTACTGTTCGGTATTGGCGCGCCGGTGGTCAAAGATGGGCAGGTGGTCTATGGCATGGGCATCTGCGAGTCTCTGGGCCAGCTGAACCGCTTTCCGCTGGAAAATTATGTGCTGGCCGCTAACCGCGCTCTGCGGCGGGACCCGGGTGCGGGCTTCGACCTTGAGGGTGAGAGGGAGCGTGCGCTTCTCATCGGAGTAGAGGTGAACGGCAGCCGCGGCGGTATCGACCTTGAGGAATCCATGGAAGAGCTGGCCCGGCTGGTCGAAACGGCTGAAGGCGATGTGGCTGAGGTGGTAACCCAGCACCGGCCACAGGTTGATCCGGTCTTTTATGTTGGTCGGGGAAAGCTTCTGGAAATTCTGAAAATAATCCAGAATAAGGATATTAACCTGATTGTGGCCAACGATGAGCTCAGCGCCAACCAGATCGGCAATATTGAGGGCATCACCGGCGTCAAAACCATTGACCGCACCACCATCATTCTCGATATTTTCGCCCGCCAGGCAAAAACCCGGGAGGGTAAGCTCCAGGTGGAGCTGGCCCAGCAGAAGTACCGCCTCAGCCATTTGAAGGGCCTGGGGATTGTGCTGTCCCGTACCGGAGGGGGCATCGGCACCCGCGGTCCGGGTGAAAAGAAGCTGGAAACGGACAGGCGCCATATCCGCAGGCAGATTGACGAGCTGGAGCGCAAAAACGCCAAAATCAACCAGACCAATGAGCTGAATGCCAAGGGACGCAAGAAAAACAATATCCGTACCGTTTCCCTTATTGGCTATACCAACTCGGGCAAGAGCACACTGTTTAATGTGCTCACAGAAAGCGACGCGGTCATCAAGGATGGGCTGTTCATCACCCTGGACTCCACCATCCGAAAGGTACGCCCCGAGGCCGGGGACTACCTGGTATCCGATACGGTAGGCTTTATCGAGAAGCTTCCCCATGAGCTGATCAAGGCCTTTAAAACGACCTTGAAAGAGGTGGAAACCGCCGACCTGCTTCTGCATGTGGTGGACGCCTCCAACCCTAATTATAAAAGCCAGATCGAGGTGGTCAATCAGGTGCTGCGGGATATCGGGTCAGGCCATAAGAAGGTGTTGATGGTCTATAACAAGATGGACAGGCTGCCGCCTGAAGAGCGGGAGCGCTTTGAGAACAGAGCCGCCCGGGCTGGCGACGCCATCTGCATTTCTGCAAGGGAGAAATGGCATATCGGGGCACTGACAGAAATAATTGACGGTGATCTCAGGGGCATGTCGCTTGAAAAGACCTATTGTATTCCTTATGAGGACAGCCGCGCCATGGCCGTGCTCCATGAAAAGAGTACGGTTCTGGATACCCGGTACGATGAGGGCGGCACACGGGTCCGGGTTTCCATAAACGCAGACTTTCCAGCGCATCAATATGAAAAGTATGAAGTAGAAGCTGAGTAACAGGAGGATAGAATGGAACAGCAGGATTATCTGACAGTGCTCACCCCCTTTGAGACAGAGCTTGAGATTAAAAAATCCCGTTTTATCGGGCGGGTTTACCCCATTCAGGATGAAACCGAGGCGGATACGATTCTCGCCGCGGTAAAAAAAGAGCATTACAAGGCCACCCATGTTTGCTCTGCCTGGGTTCTGAACACGGTTCCGGCCCGCCAGAAGGCAAGCGACGACGGCGAGCCCTCGGGAACGGCTGGGAAGCCGATTCTGGAGGTCATTAACAAGCGCGCGGTTAAAAATGTACTGGTGCTGGTCATCCGCTATTTTGGCGGGATCAAGCTGGGCGCTGGCGGTCTTATCCGGGCCTACAGCGGGACAGCGGCCGAAGTTCTGAACCAGTGCGAGGTGGTCAAGAAGCAGTTTTCTGACATTATTAAAGTTGAGATCGACTATACGAGCTACGGCGGACTGATGAATGTACTGGCCGCCGCAGGCTATAAGCCAGCCGCCGAAAGCTTTGGCGAAAAGGTGGGTCTGGACTTTGAAATCGAGGTAAAGAAAACCGAGGGTTTCCTGGCGCTGATCCGGGAAACCACCAACGGGCGTTTTGATTACGCGGTTGTGGAACAGCGCTACGTGGACATACCTTTTTTAAATTAAGCGTTGATGAACCGAAACGTGTATGATACAATTAATAGTCGGAACAAGAATTTATATAAAGCATTGCAGTAAAGGCGTATAACGCGCTTTGTTGCAGTGATGATTGAACTTTAAACGGAGGAATAATATGTCAGGACATTCAAAATGGGCCAATATTAAAAACAGAAAAGGGAAACAGGATGCTGCCAAGGGTAAGGTTTTTACTAAAATGGCAAAATACATCGCTGTCGCTGCGCGTGAAGGCGGATCAGACCCTGAAATGAACGCGAAACTGCGCGACGCCGTGGCAAAGGCAAAGGCTGCCAACATGCCGAATGATAACATTGACCGCGCCATTAAAAAGGGTGCCGGTGAGCTTCAGGGCGCTGTGTATGAAGAAATTACCTATGAAGGCTACGGCCCATCAGGTGTTGCGGTTATTGTGCAGTGTCTGACTGACAATAAAAACAGAACCGCGGGCGATGTGCGCCACGCTTTTGATAAAAACGGCGGAAACCTTGGAACCAGCGGCTGTGTAAGCTTTATGTTTACCAAAAAAGGCCGTATCATGATCGAAAAGAGCGACGTCATCGACGAGGATGAACTGATGATGGTTGCCCTGGACGCAGGTGCGGAGGATATGGAAACTTCAGATGAAGGTTACGAAATCTCCACCACCCCAGAGGATTTCGCGGCGGTTATGGACGCCTTGAGAGATAACGGCATCGAGGTGTTATCCGGCGAGGTTGCCATGATCCCATCTACCGAAACCTCATTAAGCGAAGAGGACGCTAAAAAAATGGAAAAAATGCTGGATATGTTTGACGATAACGATGATATCCAGGAAGTATGGCACAACTGGAACGAAGAATAAATACCCGCGGGCCGATTTGGAGGTACCCAGATGAGTAAAAAGAAAAAAAAGCCGGTAAAAGAGCCAAAGGTTAAGAAACAGGGAAAGGGTAAGGACTTTCTGGTCTTTATCATCATTGCTTTCGTCATGGTCTTTTTAACCTCATCCTTTATTGTGGAGGATGTTTATAATTATGCAGACCGTATTGTCATGACACCGGAAGGTGTGAAGGAAGTATATGCGGCCAGTATAGGCCAGTCAACCTTTGTGGAAGAAGTGAAGGAAAAAAACAATTCGAGCACGACCACACAGAAAGCACAGCCGACAGCAGAGCCGACGGTAACGCCGGAGCCGACTACAGCAGCGACGCCGGAGGCCACCCCAGAGGAAAATCCGACGCCGACCCCGGCAGAGAACGAGTAAAAATAAAGGTTGTTTAAGAGAAGTAAGGACTTTCACCGGTTCTTACTTTTTTATGCTTTACAAGACGTTAAAGTCTGATATAATCTAATCATCTTAAGATATAAAGACGCCCGGCCCTTATGAAAAAAACGCGTTTGCGCGTACTTCGTTTACAGCTTACAGGCCGGAGGATCGATAAAGAAAAGAGGACTAAAATGAAGGTGGTAACGCCACAGGAAATGGCACAAATGGACCAGAAAACAATTGCTTCCGGTATCAGTGGAATTGATTTGATGGAAAAAGCCGGTACCGAGTGTACCCAGGTGATTGAAAGCACGCTGAAGGAGGATATGCTGATCTGTGTAATCTGCGGTCCAGGCAATAACGGCGGCGATGGTCAGGTCATTGCCAGACAGCTCAGCGAAAAGGGCTTTTCGGTTCAGGTGTTCTTCACCGAACCCGCGGATAAGATGTCTCCGGACAGCCAGACCAACTACAGCCGTCTTCAGGAGACCAGTGCAGTCGTCCAGTTTTTGTCGCATGAGGCTGGCCTTGAAGGCTTTGAGGCCTCTCTGGCCGGAGCAGATCTGGTGGTGGACGCTGTTTTTGGAACAGGGCTTAAGGACCGCCCGCTGGGAGAATGGTACGAAAAGCTGCTGAACGCCATTAACGCGTGTGGAAAACGCATTGTCGCCATTGACATTCCTTCTGGCCTGCGGGGGGATAACGGGCTGACACTGGAGGCCGCCGTGGAGGCAGATCAGACCATTATTATCCAGAACTATAAGGTGGGCTGTCTGCTGAACGACGGTCCGGACTGTGTGGGCGAGCCGGTGCTTGTGGACATCGGAATTGACGAAAACTGCATCGAAAACAACAAATATTTTGTGCAGAAGCAAAACCTGCGCTGTCCGGTAAAGCGTAAAAAGAATTCCCATAAATACGATTATGGCTCAGTGGTGATTATTGCAGGCTCAAAGGGGATGATTGGCGCAGGACTTTTGGCCACCGAAGGCGCCCTGAAGAGCGGCGCAGGCCTGGTTACCAGCTATGTCCCGTTGGAGGTTTATCTGCCAGTGGCGGCACGCTCCCCGGTTGAGGTCATGATCAAAACCTACGACTGCAATATTACCGGGGAGGATATCGAGCATGACCGCAAGCGCGTGGTGCTCATCGGGCCAGGGATTGGCCGCAAAAAGAATTACAGTATTATTTTAAACGACCTGCTGTACAATACCACAGTCCCGGTAGTCATCGACGCTGACGGGCTTTTCCACCTGTCCAGAAACCTGGACGTACTCAAAGAGTCTAAAACACCGGTGATCCTGACGCCCCATTTTGGAGAATTTTCGACGCTTACCGGCGTAGACCGGGAAGACATTCTGGAAGACCCCATTAGCTATGGCCGTCGTTTTGCAGAGGAATACCAGGTAGTGCTGGTGCTTAAGGGCTACAGAACCATGATATGCAGTCCGGAGGGCGAGGTCTTTTTTAATTCAACCAGCAACCCGGGAATGGCGACCGCCGGTTCCGGCGATGTGCTGGCCGGGATGATCGCAGGCTTTGCGGGACAGAGCGTGGACCTGCTTGAGGCGGCGAAGGCCGGCGTTTTTTACCACGGCGCCGCTGGCGATTACTACGCTAAACGTTATGGTGAAAGCACCCTGACAGCGAGAAATATCATTGATTCGTTTAAATATGTACTCAATTAGGAGGGTTAATGAATAAGACATATAAAATAATGACTTTTGGCTGCCAGATGAACGAAAATGATTCTGAAAAGATTTCGGGTTTGCTGAAAAATATGGGTTACACGCCCGAGGAGGATGTCAATAAGGCAGGAGTCGTTATCCTGAATACCTGCAGCGTGCGTGAAAACGCGGATGTGCGTGTGTTTGGAAATCTGGGCACCTTTAAATCCGTCAAAAAAGTAAATCCTGATCTTGTGCTGGCAGTATGCGGCTGTATGATGCAGCAGCCGGAGATCGTCAAAAAAATAAAAGAAAAATATCCCCAGGTTGATCTGGTTTTCGGAACGCACAATATTCACCAGTTTCCTCAGATGCTGGGAAATTATCTGCAAAGAGGCGAACGGATTTTTGAAATCTGGGACGACAGCCATGAGATTATTGAGGATCTGCCAGTGGATCGGAAATACCCTTTTAAAAGCTTTGTGACCATTATGAACGGGTGCAATAATTTCTGCACCTACTGCATCGTCCCTTATACCAGAGGCCGTGAGGTCAGCCGCCAGCCGGAAAAGATCATCGAAGAGGTGACCCGCCTGGCCGATGAGGGCTGTCTTGAGGTCACGCTTTTAGGGCAGAATGTAAACTCCTACGGTAACGATCTGAAAACAGGGTACCATTTTGCCGACCTGCTCAGGGATCTGAACCAAATCGAAAAAATTAAGCGCATCCGTTTTATGACCTCCCATCCGAAGGATCTGACTGACGAGGTCATTGAGGCCATCGCCCAGTGTGACAAAGTCTGCCCGGCCATCCACCTGGCCATCCAGTCCGGGAGCACCCGGGTATTAAAGGCCATGAACCGCCGCTATACCAAGGAGCAGATCATTGATCTGGTGGACAAGGTACGGAGCAGAATACCAGATGTGGCCATCACAACCGATATTATCGTGGGCTTTCCGGGGGAAACCGAGGAGGATTTTCAGGATACGCTGGAAGTGATGCGGGCCTGTAAATTTGACTCCGCCTTTTCTTTCATTTATTCCATAAGAACCGGCACCCCGGCCGCCACCATGGAGAACCAGATTCCGGATGAAATCAAGCATGACCGGCTAAACCGCCTGCTGGACGTCCTGCGCGATATCAGCTTTGGCCTCAACAGTAAATATGAGGGCAGAGTGCTCCCGGTACTGGTGGAAGAACCCAGCAAAAACAACAGCGACCGCCTCAGCGGCCGCACCGAAACGGGTAAGCTGGTCAATTTTGAGGGGAGCTTTGAAAACATCGGGAAGATCGTAAACGTAAAAATTACCAAGGCCGGCAGCTTTAGCCTGACCGGAGTGGAAATTTAATACAATGGAGAATTAAGAATTGAGAATGGAGAATTATAGGAACAAAATGCTCTCGCATTTTGAATAAAATAGCGGCCTGCCGGCCGCTGTCTAATCGCTTTTTCGATAGAAAAAGGGGTCTTAAATTTTCCATTTTCCATTCTCCATTTTCAATTAATCAAGAAAGGGGTGATCATTTGGGCCTGACACCAATGATGCAGCAGTATTTGGAAACCCACGAGAAGGTAAAGGACGCGATTTTATTTTTTCGGCTCGGGGATTTTTATGAAATGTTTTTTGACGATGCCTTAAAGGCCTCGAAGGAGCTTGAGATCGCCTTAACCGGCAGAGATTGTGGACTGGACGAGCGCGCGCCCATGTGCGGGGTGCCTTACCACGCGGCCGAAAGCTATATTACCAAACTGGTGGAAAAAGGCTATAAGGTAGCCATCTGCGAACAGATGGAGGACCCCTCGGTGGCAAAGGGGATCGTCAAGCGCGAGATTATCCGGGTGATCTCCCCGGGCACCATCGCTGAGGGGAAGCTGCTGGAATCAAAAAAGAATAATTATCTGATGTCTCTGTACCAGGAAAAAAACACCATCGGCCTGGCCTATCTGGATATTTCCACCGGAGACTTTTTTGTCACGGAAATTTCAGGGAAAAATACGCTGGCGCTGCTGATGGATGAGGTGGGAAAAATTGGCCCCTCGGAAATTTTAGTCAATCCCACGCTTTTTAAGGACACCGGAACCATTAAAACGCTGGAAGAAAAATTTGGGATTATGACCAATTTATATCCGGCCAGATATTTTGAGTTCAAGGCTTCAGAGTCAAGGCTCAAGGAGCAGTTTGACGTTTATTCTTTGACAGCTCTGGATCTGGAGCGGCGGGAGCACAGTGTTCGGGCTGCTGGCGCGCTCCTGCGCTATATTGACGAGACCCAGAAGCGGGTGCTCACGCATATTAACCATGTATCCTACTATAAGAATGATGAATATATGATTCTGGACCTGTCCACAAGACGCAACCTGGAGCTGACCGAAACCATACGCTCCGGGGAAAAGAAGGGAAGCCTGCTCTGGGTTTTGGATAAGACGGTCACCGCCATGGGCGGGCGAATGCTGCGAAGATGGCTGGAAGCGCCGCTGCTCGAAAAAAAGGCCATTGAAGCCCGGCAGGATATGGTGGAGGAGCTTTACCGCCATCCGGGAGCTCTGAAGGATTTAAAGGGCGTTTTGGGAAAAGTATACGACCTTGAGCGTATCTGCGGGAAAATATCCTTTGGAACCTGTAACCCCAAGGATATGCTGTCGCTTAAGCAGTCTGTTTCTGCCCTGCCGCTGCTGCAGGCGTTTTTTGCCGGCATTGACGCTCCGGTGTTCAGAAAGCGCTACGGAGAAGCAGATTTGTTAACCGATATTTACGAGCTCATTGATGCCAGCATTGATGATAACGCGCCCTTTGCCCTGAAGGATGGCAAGGTCATCAAGCGCGGCTACAATGAGGAGATTGACGGCTACCGCGAGGCCAGCGAAAAAGGGAAGGACTGGATTCGTGACCTGGAGCTTAAGGAACGGGAGCGCACAGGCATCAAATCACTGAAGGTCAAGTACAACCGTGTGTTTGGCTATTTCATTGAGATTACCAAGACTAATCTGGACCAGACCCCCGAGGATTATATCCGTAAACAGACCCTGGCCAACGCAGAGCGCTTTTTCACTCCGGAGCTCAAGGAAATGGAAACCAGGATTCTCGGCTCAGAGGAGCGGCTGGCGCAGCTGGAATATGAGCTTTTCCAGGATGTCCGGGAAAAAATCATCGCGCAGATCGCCAGAATCCAAAAACGGGCCAGAGATGTGGCCGAAATCGATGCCCTGTATTCTCTGGCGCAGGTTGCCATAGCGGGCAACTATGTAAAACCTGAGATCACAAACGGACCGGAGCTGGAAATCGAAAATGGCCGTCACCCAGTGGTAGAGGAGATCATCGGTATCAATCATTTTGTGACCAACGGCTGCCACTTTGACGGCAAGGACCTCCGGATGATGCTGATCACCGGACCCAATATGGCCGGAAAATCCACCTATATCCGCCAGGTAGCAGTCATTGCTCTTATGGCCCAGATTGGTTCCTTTATCCCGGCAGACAGCGGGAGAATCGGTATTGTCGACCGTATTTTCACCCGTGTCGGAGCTTCCGATGATCTGGCGACCGGGCAGAGCACCTTTATGGTTGAGATGACCGAGGTATCCAATATTCTCAAAAACGCCACCCAGGACAGCCTGGTCATTCTGGATGAAATCGGCCGGGGGACCAGCACCTTTGACGGTATCAGCATTGCCTGGGCGGTGGTGGAATACCTCTGGGACGAGCAGATTATCGGGGCTAAAACGCTTTTTGCCACCCACTATCATGAGCTCACAGAACTCGAGCATCTGAAGCCTGGCATCAAAAATTTCAGCATTGGCGTCAGGGAAACCCCGGAGGGGGTGGTCTTTTTAAGAAAGATCAAGCCCGGCAGCGCAGACCAGAGCTATGGGATCGAGGTCGCCAGGCTCGCAGGGTTCCCGCCGGCGGTTACCAACCGCGCCAGGGAAATTTTGAATATCCTGGATCAGGGCGAGGACACCTACCGTGAGGGAATGATCGCGGCTGAAAAACCGTCCTTTGAGAGCGCTCAGATAAATTTCTTCGACAGGATTCCTGCTATGTCAGAAGAAGAAAAAGCAGTGCTCAACAGTATAAAAGACCTGTCCATAAATGAGATGACCCCAATGGAGGCCATGAATCAGCTTTACGGCCTGCAGAGCAAGCTGAAGGATAATTAAGGGCGCGCAGCCAAGAGGTGAAACATGAAAATAAAAATGCTCAATAATGAGACCATTAACAAGATCGCGGCCGGGGAAGTGATCGTCAGGCCCGTATCGGTTATTAAGGAGCTGGTGGAAAACGCCATCGACGCTGATTCCACCCGCGTTTCCGTAGCGGTGGAGAAGGGCGGAAAAACCAGTATCTGCGTGACGGACAACGGTGTTGGTATTGCCTATAATGAGGTGCCTCTGGCCTTTAAACGTCACGCGACCAGCAAAATATTAAAGATTGAGGACCTCGAAAGCATTGATACCCTTGGCTTCAGGGGCGAGGCGCTCTCCAGTATTTCGGCCATTTCGCGGGTTCGGATCACCACGAAAACCGCGGAGGAGGAAATCGGCAGCCAAAGCTTTTTTGAGGGCGGAGCTTTCATTAACCAGCGTGTCTGCACCTATGACCGCGGAACTGAGATTATGGTGACAGACCTCTTTTATAACACGCCTGCCCGCCAGAAGCATCTGCAAAAGGATAAAAACGAGGAAAAGCTGATCAGGGATATTTTGGAAAAGCTTTCGCTTTCACACCCAGAGATAAGCTTTACCTATATCAGCGACGGACGCGAGGTATTTAAAACGCTGGGCACTGGAAATCTGAAGGATGTGATCGAGAGCCTGTATGGACGGGACTTTTTTAAAGGGCTCCGGGAGCTGAATGTGGAAAATTCGCCCATGCGCCTGAGGGGCTATATCAGCGACCTTACCCTGACACGTTCTACCAGAGAAGAACAGATTTTCTTTATCAATAACCGTTTTGTGAAAAACAAGAGTCTTTCGCGGGCCTTTGAGGACGCTTATGAGGGTTATATGATGGTGCACAAGCACCCGGTCGGCATTGTGTTTATGGATCTGCCCGGCCGCATGCTGGATGTCAATATTCATCCGGCAAAAACAGAAATCCAGATTCTCAATGAAAGTCTGGTCTCCATTCTGTTTAAGCAGGGGATACGGGATTGTCTGAAAGCGCAGAATCTGGTGGTGGATGTGAGCGATGTGACCGCAGCGACGGAACTGCCTGAGGAGACCGCCCGGACAAAGCTTGTGGAGGAGCCAGTCAGCTTTCTGTCAGGAGAGAGCAAAAACTTTACCCCGGTCGATGAAACAAGTAAGGCACAGGAACATCGCCCGCCCGTGCCTCAGCTGCCAAAAACCAAAGCGGTCCGGCAGGGAGCTGTAAGGGAGGAAGCAGAGAGACAGACGCAGAAAGTGCCGGCGGTTGAAAAAATGGAGGCGCGTACCCCTGAGCCGGACGTCCCAGAGCCGCTCCCGGTGTTTACCGAGACCCAGTCCACAGCGGATGAGACGCCAAGGGTTGCCGAGCCTGCCCCAGAATACCCGCGTCGAAAAGGGCCGGATTTCAAAAACGCAAAAATTATCGGTCAGCTTTTCTCGACCTATATTCTGCTTGAAAAGGGCGATGAGATTATTATGCTTGATCAGCACGCAGCCCATGAGGCCTTTTTATACCAGGAGCTGAAGGAGCGCTTTGACCAGAAGTCCGATTTTCCGGCCCAGAGCCTCATGGTCCCCCAGCCTGTGGAGATCTCCGTGCGGGAGGCGGACCATTTTGATGAGCTGCAGCCTGAGCTCATGCGCTATGGATTTGACTGTGACCTTTTTGGCGAAAATACACTTATGGTCCGCAGTGTGCCTATTATTTTGGGAGAACCCCAGGATGTATCGCTTTTAAAAGCGTTCATTGAGGGCCGCGTCTATGAGGACGTTTCGGACCCAAGAAATCTTATTGAGCGCATTATTACCATGTCCTGCAAAGGGGCTGTAAAAGGGCATCAGGAGCTTTCGCGGGAAGAAATCGAGACGCTGCTTGACGGAATGAGCCGTCTGGACAATCCCTATACCTGCCCCCATGGCCGGCCGATTATCCTGAAGCTGCGTGAGTATGAGCTTAAAAAATTATTTAAACGGGTGGTATAAATGACAAAACCAAAGATTGCCGTGCTGGTGGGACCCACCGCCTGCGGAAAAACAGACACAGCGGTCGAGCTGGCTAAAAAGCTTGACGGCGAAATCATCTCTGCGGATTCGATGCAGATTTATCGTCAGATGACCATTGGCACCGCCAAACCTACTCAGGGAGAAATGCAGGGTATTCCACACCATCTCATCGACTGTGTGGACCCGGATGAAGAGTACAGTGTCGCGCGGTTTAAGGAGGAAGCCCTCAGGAGAATCGAAGATATTTTATTCCGAGGCAGACAGCCAATCGTGGCAGGAGGAACGGGATTATACATCAATGGGCTTACGATGCCCTGGGGTTTTCGCGAAAAAGATACAGATGAAAAGGTACGGGAGCGTCTGGCGCGGGAGGTGGAGGAGATGGGCAGGGAGGCGTTTTATGAACGCCTGAAAGCTGTCGACCCCGTCACAGCAGCGGCCCTGCACCCCAACAATGTCAAGCGTATGATCCGCGCCTATGAAATTTACGAGGTAACCGGAAAGCCTAAATCCTGTCTGGACATGGAAGCTGCCAAAGAGGAGCTGCCCTACGATTATGTATTGATGGGAATATCCATGGAACGCCCGTTGCTCTACGAGCGTATCAACCGGCGGATTGATCTCATGGTGAGGGATGGGCTGATAGACGAGGTGAAGTCCCTTTTAGACCAGGGCTATACCGAGGAGCTCCTTTCCATGAAAGCCATTGGCTATAAAGAGATTTTCCCTTATCTTAAGGGAGAAATGTCCCTTGAGGAGGCTTTGCATATCCTGAAACGGGATACCCGCCACTTTGCCAAACGCCAACTGACGTGGTTTAGAAAGGACCAGCGTATCCGCTGGTTTGAGGTGGAAAACTACGACACAAGGGTGGATATGGCAGAGGACATGAGCGTTTATTTCTCAGTACACTGAAACACGCTTCACTTATCTTTAAGGAATGTTTGGTATCCTTAACTCAGGGTATATGAGATGATACAATGATGAAAGGAGTGAACAGTGATGAAAAAACTGAGAACAATATATCTGGCCGGCGGATGCTTCTGGGGCCTGGAAAAATTCATGGAAAATATTACCGGCGTGGTGGAAACCCGTGTGGGCTATGCCAACGGCAACAAGGAAAAACCTACTTATAAAGAGGTCTGCACTGGCCGTACCGGCTTTGCGGAGACCGTAAAGGTCGTCTATGACCCTGGCGTTATCAGCCTGGAGGCTTTGCTGATTGCTTTTTACAATGTCATAGATCCCACCAGTGTTAACCGACAGGGTCCTGATGTGGGCTCACAATACCGCAGCGGCATCTATTATACCAATTCAGATGATTTACCTGTTATTGAGCATGTGACAACCATGACCTTCCGCAGGCTCGGAGGCCGTAAGCCACTCGCGACAGAAATCAAACCTCTGAGAAACTTTTATGACGCCGAGGAATACCACCAGAAATATTTGGATAAAAATCCCGGTGGCTACTGCCATATCCCAGAATGGAAAATGGGATATTCACAGGATCGGGAGCTTCGGGCTTCTTAAAAAATACAGAAAGACAGTGAGAACATGGTTTTCACTGTCTTTTTTAGTGGCAGGCTTTTTTCGGATCATCATTAAAAAAGTAGTAGCTGTCAATACCTTGTTTATTTTTTGTTTTGTGTTAAGATAGTATAAAGAAAATTGAAAATCATATAAAGATTGCATAAAAATAACGTAAAAATGACGGAGGAATGGAATGAAAATTGTCGTTGTGGGAAATGGTAAAGTCGGCACCACACTGACGGTTCAGCTAGCAAGAGAAGGACACGATATTATTATCGTCGACAACGATGAACGGGTTATTGAGAATGTTGTCAATGCCTATGATGTGATGGGAATTTGTGGCAACGGTGGTTCTTACGATGTATTGCAGCAGGCGGGGGTGGCAACGGCCGATCTTTTTATAGCCGTAACCTCCGGCGATGAGATGAATATTTTAAGCTGCATGCTGGCCAAAAAAATGGGCGCGAAGCACACCATCGCGAGAGTCCGTAATCCACAGTACACAAAGCTGCTGGTTTACATGAGGGACGAGCTGGGCCTCAGTATGTCCATTAATCCGGAATTTGAGGCGGCCAATGAAATTTTTCGTGTCTTAAGGCTGCCGCAGGCTCTGGAGGTTGACTCCTTTTCAAAGGGCAGAGTAGATTTGGTCGCAGTGAGGATTCAGCCAAACTCAAAGCTGAACGGAAAGGCCATTGCTGAGCTTTCGAACTTTTTTAAGGCCAATATCCTGATCTGCGCGGTTGAGCGCAAGGGTGAGGTGATCATACCGGACGGCGATTTTGTCATGCAGTGCGGTGATAAAATTTTTATTTCTGCAACCTCTAAAGAGCTGGATCGCTTTTTTAGAGAAACGGGCATTATCAGCCATAAAATCCGCAAGGTGATGATCATCGGCGGTGGAAAAATTGCCTATTATCTGGCCAGACAGCTCATAAGCCTGAAGGTCAATGTCAAGATTATCGAGCTGAATAAGCAGAGGAGCCGGGAGCTCAGTGAGCTCTTGCCAAAGGCGACCGTGGTCTATGGAGACGGGACAGACCAGGCGGTTTTAACCGAGGAGGGGATCCGCAATGTGGACGCCTGTGTGGCGCTGACCGATAACGACGAGGAAAACATTATTCTTTCCATGTACGCAGGCACCCAGAAGGTTGAAAAGATTATTACCAAGGTCAACCGGATTCCGCTGCTCAAGATTATGCAGGATGTGGGGATCGAGAGTGTTATCTCGCCTAAAATGCTGACGGCCAACCATATTGTCCGCTATGTAAGGGCCATGGAGACCACAGAGGATAACAGTATCCGTACCCTGTATAAAATTGTCGACGGGCAGGCCGAGGCCATCGAATTTCCGGTAACACGGGATTCGGGCTTTGTGGGCCACCCTCTTCGCGAGCTCAATATCCGTAAAAACAACCTGATTGCCTGTATTATCCGAAAGGGGCGCATTATTTTTCCGAACGGTGATGCTGTCATGGAAACGGGGGATAATGTGGTGGTGGTCACCACGACACAGAGCCTGAAGCATCTTAAGGACATACTGGACAGCAGGGAATAGGACGGCAATATGAATTATCGAATGGTTTTTTACGTCATTGGGAATATGATGAAGAGCGAGGCGGCGCTGATGCTGCTGGCAATCATTGTGGCGCTTGTCTACGGAGAGGCCGACACCATTGTCTGGTTTGTTATTCCCATGTTCATACTGGTATCCCTTGGCTTTATACTCAGCAATAAAATGCCGGAATACCGGAATTTTTATGCCCGAGAGGGGTTTGTGGTGGTGGCGCTTTCATGGCTTGTCATGTCCTTTTTTGGTGGGCTGCCATTCTTTTTAAGCGGCCAGATCCCCTCGCTGGTCGACAGCTTTTTTGAAGCAGTTTCGGGTTTTACCACAACCGGCTCCACCATTTTGACGAACATAGAGGCCCTGCCCAACAGCATGCTGTTCTGGCGCAGCTTTACCCACTGGATCGGCGGCATGGGGATACTGGTTTTTGTCCTGACCATCATGCCGAAAACAGAAGGGAATTCCATCTATCTCATGCGGGCGGAAATGCCCGGCACCTCTGTGGAAAAGCTGGTTTCCAAGGTGCGTCCGACAGTGCGGATTCTGTATGGGATTTATCTGGGAATGACAATCCTGCTGATCATTTTGCTGGTTATCGGGGGTATGCCACTGTTCGACAGCATTATCAACGCTATGGGGACAGCCGGTACAGGCGGATATTCTTTAAAGAATGACAGCATTGCCTATTACAACAGCGCTTATATTGATGTGGTCCTGACAATTTTTATGCTCATGTTCGCTGTGAATTTTAATCTTTACCATCTGGTGTTCATTAAAAAGGGAAAAGACTTTTTCAAAAGCGAGGAGCTTCGCTGGTTTATTGGCATTGTGGCAGTGGCCATTGCGCTGATTACCATTGATCTTCTGCCGCAGTATGGAAACCGTGTTTTGGAGACGCTGAGGTATTCATCCTTTCAGGTTGCCTCTATTATCACAACGACGGGCTTCGCCACGACCAATTTTGACTTGTGGCCGAGCTTTTCAAAATATATTCTGCTTTTCCTGATGTTTGTCGGCGCCTGCGCCGGTTCCACCGGCGGTGGGATCAAGGTTTCGCGCTGGCTGATTATTGTTAAGACAGCGGCCAATGAGCTTAAAAAAATGATCCGTCCCCGCCAGGTCACAACAGTCAAATTTGAGGACAAGCCTCTGGGAGCGCAGGTGGTTGCCAGTGTTTACACCTATCTGGCTGTTTATATTCTGATCTTTGCGGCTTCGTTGCTGGTGCTTTCCCTTGACCAGTATGATTTTCTGACAAACTTTTCAGCGGTAGCGACCTGTATTAATAATGTCGGCCCGGGCTTTAACGCCATTGGGCCCATTGAGAATTTTTCGGATTTTTCAGTGGTATCCAAGCTGGTGCTCTGTTTTAACATGCTGGCTGGACGCCTTGAAATCTTTCCGATTTTAATGCTGTTTGCACCACACACATGGAAAAACTAAAAACAAATAAAAAGCATGGACTTGGGGGAGTCCATGCTTTTTTAATCTTTAAGGGAAAGTAGTATGCTAAATTTAAGTTATTCGAAAACGACAATGGCTTCTCCGTTTTTAACACGGAGCGCAACAGTTTCGAGAATTCTGAAATGATGATTCAAGTCAACCAGCTCGAGATAGGATGCGGCCATATCCTGACCAACGGCCAGATCCATGTACTGTGCTTCGGAGCAGACCAGAAGGGCCTTGCCTGCCAGTGTGTTGCTCTTGAATACACGTCCTCCTAACAGCTCGCGGATACGGTCAATTTCCATCATTCCGGTACCTGGCTGGATACGCTGCAGCTGGTAATACAGGTCTGGACCCATAGCCAGAGAATAACGGCCGATGATGCCTTTTTCATCTAAAAGGGCAGCAGCGGCAGCAATGTTTGAAAAGGCATTTTCGCCGGTTCCCCAGTCTTCACGCTTCATGGTGGTAATGCCCTGAGCGTTTAAAAGACCTTCCAGGCCTAAGGCTTTGTTGCCAAAGAAAATCATTTTGTCTTCAGCTTTGGCTAAAGCCTGTGCGGCTCTGGAGACAGCGGACAGATCAATGGGAGTACCCATTCTCTGGCTGGCTTCCAGATCGCGCCATAAAATCATAAAATCGGCGTAGAGCTGCGGCAGCTCAACAAATTTTCTGCCAGTAGTACGCACAAAGTCATCTTCAAATTCTTCTTCTTTTGTTTGGGCATCAACATTAACACCCTGTATTCCGGCGCCTAAAGGGCCGTAAAGCGGTAAAAAGCGGCGGCCGACAATACATTTCTTGGCGGCTTCCACTACAGTGCTGTCAATCTGTTCCCAAAGGTCATCTCCGAAGGGAGCAGTTGTTCTTGCTAAATAATCCATGTAAAACGCCTCCTACTCAATGAGACTGCCGATGGTAGCACCTTCAGGGGACTGAGCGTCGCTGCTTCCGGTTGCGATGCCTAATTCTTCCATCATTTCATGTACTTCTTCGGCACCATCTTCAAAAAGTTTTGCTTCTTCAGGGTCTAAGTAACGCATCAGAGTGGTTAATTCTCCAATGTGGGCTTTTTCTTCATCACGAATATCGGCCAGTACTTTCTTGGCAACGACATTGTCAGTTGCCTGTACATGGGCGTCATATAAATAAATGGCTTCCAGTTCTCCTGCGAGATCAAGACGGATAGCCTGCGCTAATTCCTTCTTGGTCATTTTTCTTTCTACGTTTCCTGCAAACGGATCTCCAAATGCTGGCATAATCTGTTCACTCCTTTCAATTTATCTGCAATGATATATACCCTCTCTTATTTAAGAATAACCATTTATCAAAAAAGTTTTTTGTGTTATAATCAGGTTGTTGTTAATTTGAAAATTCCAACGGCTCTGACAGCCTTTGGAATTTTTTAATGCTGGAGTGGAGGGAGAATCTATGGAAGAGACAAGACAAATAAGCACAGGATACCTGATCAAAAGGTTTGCGCCTTATTTTAAGAAGTACCGCTGGGTGCTGGTGCTGGACCTTTTCTGCGCAGCGCTGACGACGATCTGTGAGCTGGTGCTGCCGCTGATCGTGCGTTTTATTACCGACAAGGGCATGAACGATATGGCCAGCCTGTCCGTCAAGCTCATTCTATATGTGGGGCTTTTTTATCTGATTTTGAGGCTGATTGACGCGGCTGCCAACTATTTTATGGCGAACATTGGACATGTGATGGGCGCGAGGATCGAGACGGATATGCGGCGGGATTTGTTTGAGCACCTTCAGAAGCTCTCCTTTTCCTATTACAGCAATACAAAGGTGGGTCAGATTATGGCCAGGATTACCAGCGATTTGTTTGACGTGACAGAGTTTGCCCATCACTGTCCCGAGGAATTTTTTATCGCCGCCCTGAAAATTACCGTATCTTTCGTGATTTTAGCCAATGTGAATGTCACACTCACCCTGATTATTTTTGCGGTCATTCCCATTATGCTGCTGTGCTCCATCTGGTTTAATAAACGGATGCGCCGGGCCTTTAAAATGGGCCGTGTGGTCACTGGCGATATCAACGCGCAGGTAGAGGACAGCCTGCTGGGAGTGAGGGTCGTTAAATCCTTTGCCAATGAAGCCATTGAAGAAGAAAAATTTAATGAGGGCAACGCGGGATTTCTGAACATTAAAAAAATGATGTACCGCTATATGGCCGGGTTCCAGACCATGACCCGTCTGTTTGACGGGGTGATGTATATTGTGGTCGTTGTAGCTGGTTCATTGTTTATGATCGGCGGAAAGATTACGCCGGGTGACCTGATGGCTTATCTGCTCTACGTCACGACACTGCTCACCTCAATCCGCCGGGTTGTTGAATTTACCGAGCAGTTTCAGCGGGGCATGACGGGTATCGAGCGCTTTATCGAGATTATGGACGAGCCTTTGGAAATTGTGGACACACCGGGCGCCAAAAAGCTGAAAAATGTAAAAGGCGATATCCGGTTTGACCATGTCGGTTTTATGTATTCCGACGATCATACCGAGGTGCTGTCCAACATTGACCTGCATGTGGAGCCGGGAAAAAACATTGCCCTGATCGGCCCCTCTGGCAGCGGAAAGAGTACGCTTTGTAACCTGATCCCACGTTTTTATGATGTGACCTCTGGTCGGATTCTCATTGACGGGCAGGACATTAAAGATTTAACCCTGCATTCGCTGCGTTCTGAAATCGGTATGGTACAGCAGGAGGTCTACCTCTTTGCGGGCTCGGTCTTTGAGAATATTGCGTACGGTCTGCCCGGGGCGGACAAAGACGCGGTGGAGACAGCAGCAAAACAGGCGGGCGCCCACGATTTTATCATGGGCCTGCCTGAGGGCTACGATACCTATGTTGGCGAGCGCGGCGTTAAGCTTTCCGGTGGTCAGAAGCAGCGTATCAGCATCGCGCGGGTCTTTTTGAAAAATCCGCCGATCCTGATTCTTGATGAGGCCACCTCGGCGCTGGATAATGAAAGCGAGCGGATTGTGCAGCAATCCCTTGAAAAACTGACCGTCGGCCGTACCACCTTTACCATCGCCCACCGCCTGACCACCATTCGAAATGCCGATATTATTCTGGTGCTCACAGAGGATGGCATTGTAGAGCAGGGAACCCACAGGGAGCTGATGGCAAGGGGCGGTATTTATCACGACCTTTATCAGCTTTATACAGAAGACAGCGATCTCAATGAAGAATTCTAAAAGGGACTACACAAAAAACTAAAAATATGTTAGACTGAACTGAGAATTTGGTTCAGAGTACAAGAATGAAGGAAAATATGGAGAACACGAAAAACGCTTATTTAAAAGAAGAATTTAATATTTCAAAGGATGTTATCTGTTTTGTCGATCAGGTGGAGGCAGAGATAGAACCGCGCCTTGCAGAGCTCGACGAAAAGGCAGAGTACCACCAGTATAAGGTGATCAGGGCAATGCAGCGCGCAAACCTGAGCGACCGCCACTTCCATCCGGCCACAGGCTATGGTTATGACGATGTGGGCCGCGAGGTGGTGGAAACCATTTACGCTGATATCTTTGGCGCGGAGGACGCGCTGGTGAGGCCCCATATTTCATCGGGCACCCATGCCATTTCGCTGTGCCTTTACGGTGTCCTGCGGCCAGGGGATGAGCTTTTATCCATTACAGGAAGCCCCTATGATACCCTGCGCACCGTTATCGGCATTGAGGAAGCGGACGCCGGAAATGGTACCCTTAAGGATTTTGGGGTAAACTACAAGCAGATTGAGCTGACAGAGGATGGAAAAATCGACGAGGAAAAAGTTCTGTCCAGTATCCATGAAAACACAAAAATGATCTACATGCAGCGCTCAACCGGATACAGCTGGCGCAAGGCCCTTAAGATTTCGGATATGGCGGAAATTATCGCGAAGATAAAGGCCGTTAAACCGGATGTGGTGGTGTTTGTGGATAACTGCTACGGCGAATTTCTCGATTATAAAGAGCCTGTGGCCGTGGGCGCAGATCTCATGGCCGGATCGCTCATCAAAAACCCGGGCGGCGGACTGGCTCCGACTGGCGGCTATGTTGCGGGGAAAGAAAAGTATGTCTATATGGCGGCCTGCCGTCTGGCGGCGCCGGGTGTCGCCAAGGAAACAGGCGCTACGCTGGATATTAACCGCACTCTGCTCCAGGGACTTTTTCTGGCGCCGACAGTAGTCGCGCAGGCCATAAAAACCGCTGTGCTCATGGCGGCGGTCTATGATAAGCTTGGCTTTGGGGTCTGCCCAGGGGTAGGAGATTACCGCAGCGATATCATCCAGAGCATCAAGCTTTGTGACCCCGGGGCTGTTAAGGTATTCTGCCGCGCGGTCCAGGAGGCTGCGCCGGTGGATTCCTTTGTGACGCCAGAGCCCTGGGATATGCCGGGCTATAACTGCCCGATTATCATGGCAGCCGGCGCTTTTATTCAGGGCTCGTCCATTGAGCTCAGCGCTGACGCCCCCATGCGCGAACCATACATCGCTTATTTTCAGGGCGGGCTCACCCATTATCATGGAAAGCTCGGTCTGCTGCTTACTCTGCAGCGCTTGATGGAAGCAGGAATTATTAAAAATTTACAGGAGGTCGGATATGATCAATAAAGATAAAATAGAACGCATTAATTTTTTAGCCAGAAAGAAAAAGGCCGAAGGCCTGACTGCAGAAGAGCTGGAAGAACAACAGAGCCTGCGCGCCGAATATCTGGAAGCGGTCCGGGCAAATTTGAAAAGCCAACTGGACAGCATTGAAATCATGAGTCCGGATTATGAAGAAAGCTATACCGAGGAAGATAAGACACATATCGCGGAGATGAATGAAAAGCTGGCGGTTGAATATGAGGACGCTAAACGTAAAGAGAGAATGTCCGTTACCGAAGCGGGCAACCCAAGAAAACCCCAGGGCGAGGCGGGTAAAATGATGATTGAGCGTATGAATGAAAGCCATGCTGAAATGACGGCCTGGGCGCTCGATAAACTGAACTTAAAGCCCACCGATAAGGTGCTTGACGTTGGCTGCGGCGGCGGAGCGGCACTGAAACGTCTCTCAGGACGTATTGACGGCGGTAAGCTCTATGGTATTGACTATTCAGAAGTATCGGTTGAGGCCTCAAAGGAACTGAATAAGGCGGATATTGAAAGCGGAAAAATGGAAATCCATCAGGGCTCTGTCTCTAAAATGCCCTTTGAAGATAATCTGTTTGACGCTATCATCACAGTAGAAAGCTACTACTTCTGGCCAGACCTTGAGGAAGATATGCGTGAGGTTTTCCGTGTCCTTAAAGAGGGTGGCACCTTTATGCTGATTGCAGAAATGTATTTAAATGACGATCTGGATGAACATCACATTGAAATGGCCAGGAAATTTGAGCTGCGGAACCTGACAGTTGACGAGTTTAAGGCACTTTTTGAAAAGACAGGCTATAAAGAAACAAAGATCCATTTAAAGGATGGAAAATACTGGATTTGTGTAGAAGGCAAAAAATAAGAAGAGCGGCGTCTGCCGCTTTTCTTATTTTAATTTAATAATGTCAAGATCCTCCGGAACATAGATTTTCCCTTTGAAATATTGCTTTCCCTCGGCCTTATAGCGTTTCTTTCGGTTTAGCAGGTTTTTTTCCTCGGTATGCCAGAGAACCAGATTGGCAATTTTCATCTCCTCGGCCAGCTCACAGGCCTCCCGGACCGTGCTGTGGTGCTTTTCATAGGGGTCAAAAATATCCCGTTCACTGTAAAGGCAGAAAGCCTCACTGAGCAGCCAGTCTGTATCCAGAACGTATTTTTTGCAGAGCGGATTGAAGGGTTCATCGCCAAGGCAGGTCAGCTTTTGCCCGTTTCTCAGCATGATGGTAAAGCCGAACTGCTTAAGCTTGGTGGAGTGGATGTCAAAAAAGGTGACATAATAATCAAGGATTTTTTCGGTCTGCCCGTCTTGAACCGGGACCAGAAGGATACGGCTGCCAAAAAGGGCTGTGAGCTTTTTCTGAAGGGTCAGGTCGCAGATGGTCACTACGGTTTTAATGAGCGCATCGTGACAGTAAATTTTAAAGGTGCCCTTATATTTTTGATCCAGCATCATCGAGGCGATTTGCCGTATGAGCCAAACCACGCCAAGCACATGGTCGGTATGACCATGAGTGATAAAGAGATGGTGAATATGCGCGGGGTTGACCGATGCTTTTTTCAATTGCCTGAGAATACCGTTTCCGCCTCCGGCGTCCACCATAAAATATTCTTTTCCATTTTTAATCGCGAAGCAGGTATTATAATACTCGGTCACCATGGCATTTCCAGTGCCGAGGACAATCAGTTTTTCTGTTTTCATATCGTCACTTCCTTTTAAATTTTCCTTAACCAGTTTATCATAGAAGTTTTTTTTCATCAATTGGGACTTTACCTTACTCTCAACAAAAGGTAAAATAGGGTTAGACAAAACTTGTAAAAGGAGGTTCATTTATGAGCAAAGATAAAGAAAGTAAAGCAAAAGAACTCCAGAAATCTCTGACTAAAAAGTTTGAGCTTGCATGGCATGCGCTGGAAAACGATGAAAAAACAATGGTCGATGATTTTTGTGAAAGCTATAAAGAGTATCTGACCGTTTCAAAAACTGAGCGTTTGTGCGCGGCCTATACCGTGCTTCTGGCAGAAGAAAGGGGTTTTAAACCTCTGGAGTATTATCAGGCCAAGGGCAAGGTCGTACCCGGCGACAAAATTTATGTTATTTTCAGAAAGAAAACCGTTCTACTGTTTGTTGTGGGCGAGGAGGCGCTGGAAAATGGCATGTCGATTATTGGCGCGCATATCGACGCGCCAAGGCTTGATTTAAAGCCGGCGCCTCTTTATGAAGAATCTGATATGGCTTATTTTAAAACGCACTACTATGGCGGAATTAAGAAATATCAGTGGGTAACCATGCCGTTGGCGCTTCATGGCACGGTCGTTAAAAAAGATGGCGAGATCCTCAACATTTCTTTGGGTGAAAAAGATGAAGAGCCTGTTTTCTGCATCACCGATTTGCTGCCTCATCTTTCACAGGAGCAGAATCAGAAAAAAATGGCTGAGGGGATCAAGGGCGAGGGACTCAACCTCATCATTGGCAGTATTCCGTATGAGGACAAGGATATCGGGGATGCGGTAAAGCTGAATATCCTCAGACAGCTCAATGATGCCTATGGCATTATCGAGGAAGACTTTGCCAGCGCAGAGCTGGAGGTTGTACCAGCCGGCGCCGCGAGAGATGTGGGCTTTGACCGCAGCTTTGTGGGAAGCTATGGACAAGACGACCGTGTGTGCGCCTTTACAGCGACCATGGCAATTTTAAACCAGGATGAAAAGAAACCGCCTAAGCGTACCCTGTGCACGATTCTGGCCGACAAGGAAGAGATTGGCAGCTATGGCAGTACAGGGATGCAGTCGAAATTCTTTGAAAATGAAATGGCAGAGCTTATCGATCTGACTGAGGACCATAAACCGGAGTTGACCTTAAGACGCTGCCTTAAAAACTCGGAATTTTTATCTGCAGACGTTACAGCAGCCTATGATCCGAACTTCTCCGGAACACATGATCTGTACAACGCGCCTTTTGCGGGCAAGGGGCTGGTCATCTCAAAATATGGCGGCTCCAGAGGAAAGTCTGGCTCCAACGATGCGCACGCTGAGTTTTTAGGAAAGCTGCGCGAATGCTTTAACGCGGCGGACGTCACCTGGCAGATGGGCGAGCTTGGCCGTGTCGATCTTGGCGGCGGCGGTACCATTGCCTATATGCTGGCAGAATACGGTATGGACGTGGTAGACTGCGGTCCGGCGCTTTTGAGCATGCACTCTCCTTTTGAGCTCTGTTCAAAAGCGGATGTTTATATGACCTATAAGGGTTATAAAGCATTCTTCGACCATTGCTGAGACACGTAAATCTTGAAAGTCAAAGTTTCCGCTGGTAAGTGGAAATTTTGGCTTTTATTATTTCCTTAAAACAAGAAATCTTTATTACACTACTGATAAAATTTCTTCTTGTCTTTAGTATGGTAAAGATGTTAAAATAGATTACATGTAACGTAAAGTTAAAAAAAAAAGCAAGAGGTGTGTGAATTGGAATTAAAGGAAAAACAAAAAACGTTCCGGGGCGGAATCCATCCGCCTTACAGGAAAAAGAGAACGGCATCCGTCTCGGTTAAAGTTGCAGCCGAACCTAAGGTTGTAACAATTCCAATGTCCCTTCATATCGGTGCGCCCTGTACACCGGTTGTGAAAAAGGGAGATATGGTTTACCTCGGCCAGAAAGTTGGAGAAGCAAACGGTTTTGTTTCAGCACCTGTGCACTCAAGCGTATCCGGTACGGTTATCGCGGTAGAGGAGCGGGCGCATCCCAACGGGGAGATGATCATGTCTGTGGTCATTGAGTCCGACGGTAAAAACACGGTTGACCCTTCGATCAAGCCTTATGGCAACTTCAGAAAGTATGAGCCTAAGCAGATTATCGACATTATCCGCGATGCAGGAATTGTCGGTATGGGGGGCGCTACCTTCCCAACGCATGTTAAGCTGAGCATTCCGCCCGACAAAACGGTGGACAGTGTGATTCTTAATGGCGCGGAATGTGAACCCTACCTGACCGCAGATCATCATCTGATGCTGGCCCGGCCAAAGCGTATTGTCCAGGGGTTAAGAATCGCCATGCGGGCAGTCGGGGTCGACAAGGGCTATATCGGCGTGGAAAGCAACAAGCCAAACGCCATCGAAAAGCTCAGAAAAGCCATCACTGAGAAGGATAATATCGAGGTAGTGGTTTTGGAAACAAAGTATCCGCAGGGGGCTGAAAAGCAGCTGATTAAGGCGGTTACAGACCGTGAGGTACCATCCGGCGGCTTACCGGCCGACGCGGGGGTTGTGGTGTTGAATGTGGGCACAGCCTGCCAGATTGCCATTACCTTTGAAACCGGTTTACCTCTGCACAAACGACTGCTGACCTGTACGGGAAATGCGGTGAAAAATGCCCGGACAATGGAGGTTAAGGTGGGGACACCCTATCAGGAGGTTGTTGACCAGTGTGGCGGGTTTGCCAAAAAGCCTTACAAAGTCATATCCGGCGGCCCAATGATGGGCGTGACCCTGTTCAGCACAGATGTCCCAGTGATGAAGGGAACATCAGGAATTCTGTGCCTGACAAAGGGCGCGGCGTATATCCCTGAGCCTTCTAACTGTATCCGCTGTGGAAAATGTGCGGAGGCATGCCCGATTCATTTGCAGCCCCTTTACCTGGCGGCTTACTCAGAAAAAGAACGCTGGGAAAAGTGCGAGGAATACCATGCTCTCGACTGCATCGAATGCGGCAGCTGCTCATTTATCTGTCCCGCCAAGCGGACACTGGTTTCGTCCATCCGTGTGGCCAAACGTCAGGTAACAGCATTAAAAAAGAAAGAAAAGAAATAGGAGGAGGAGCAATTGAGTAAATTAGATTTAACACTGACTGTATCCTCATCACCACATATTCGCGCAAAGCATAATACCTCTAGTATTATGCAGAGTGTTATCGTCGCGCTTTTACCGGCCCTCGCAGTTGCCGGATATGTATTTGGCATGAGAACCTTTCTGATTGTGGCGATCTGTGTCGCCAGCTGTGTTGTGACGGAAGCGGTTATCCAAAAGCTGATGAAAAAACCCATTACTGTCAGTGACTGGAGCGCTGTTGTTACAGGCCTGCTGCTGGCCTTTAACCTGCCCATCACAGCACCATGGTGGATGTGTATTGTCGGGTCTGTTTTTGCCATCGCCCTTGTTAAGCAGTGCTTTGGCGGCCTTGGACATAACTTTATGAACCCGGCTTTGGCAGCCAGGGCTTTTCTGGTTGCGTCATGGCCAACGCATATGACTGGCACAGCCTACATCCCGGCAGCCGACACCTTTACGACGGCCACACCGCTGGGAATTTTAAAAGAAGGTATGGATTTGACCGCGCTGCCGAGTAATCTGGATATGTTTCTTGGCATCAATGGCGTTTATGGCTCCATTGGGGAAATATCCGCTTTGGCGCTGCTGATCGGCGGCATCTATCTGATTGTCCGCGGTGTTATCAGCTGGCGTATTCCGGCGGTTTATCTTGCGACCGTCGCCATTTTATCCCTTGTATTCGGTCAGGATCCGATCTTCCAGCTCTGCTCTGGCGGTTTGATGCTGGGCGCCTTTTTCATGGCGACCGACTATGTCTCATCCCCGAGCACGCCGGTGGGGCAGATAATCTTTGCCTTTGGATGCGGCTTGATAACCATGATTATACGAATGTTCGGCGGCTATCCAGAGGGGGTATCTTATTCCATCCTTCTGATGAATGTGGCGGCGCCGCTCATCGAACGGTTTACCCGTCCGCGTATTTACGGCGCGCCGAAAAAGGAAAAAAAGAATAAAGAGGTGGAAGTGAATGGCTAATAAAGAAAAAATATCCATCGACTGGAAAAACGTCATCAAGCTGGCCGTTATTCTCTTTGTGATCACGGCGATCGCATCTCTTTGCCTCGCAATGACGAACTATGTCACATCCGATGTGATCGACCAGCGCAATGAGCAGGCCAACACAGAGGCAAGACAGGCTGTTTTGCCGGATGCCGATAAATTTGAAACAGTAGAAAATATCGAGGCGGTCGCGGCCGCTGCGGCGCCAAATGAAGCCAGTATTATTAAGGAAGCTTACATTGGTTATAAAGGCAGCGAGCTGGCCGGCTATACCATAAAAACAGCTCCGAGCGGCTATGGCGGAGAGGTGGAAGTACTGACCGGTATTGATGCAAAGGGCAAAATTACAGGCATCACGATTTTAAGTCAGAATGAAACTCCGGGTCTGGGTGCGAAATCTACCGAGCCGGCTTTTCAGGAGCAGTTTAAAGGGAAAGATGCTAAAAAAGAAATCGCGGTTATCAAATCCGGCGAAGCTTCCGACAGCCAGATAACTGCTATCACTGGTGCAACAATTACTTCAAAGGCCGTCACAACAGGTGTCAATGCATCTGAAAAAGTTTATGAAGCGCTTGCGAGGGAAGGAGGCGCACAATAATGGGTAGTTTTAAACATTTTACAAACGGGCTGATCAAGGAAAACCCAACCTTTCGCCTGCTGCTGGGGATGTGTCCGACTTTGGCGGTTACGACCTCGGCGATAAACGGTCTGGGTATGGGGCTTGCGACCACCGTTGTTCTGATCGGTTCAAATGTTGTTATTTCAGCTTTAAGGAAAATCATTCCAGACAAAATCCGTATCCCGGCTTTTGTCGTCATCATCGCATCCTTCGTAACCATTGTCGGCATGCTGATGAAGGCCTATGTGCCGGCTCTGGATGCCGCGCTAGGGATTTATATTCCTCTGATTGTTGTTAACTGTATTATTCTTGGACGTGCGGAAGCTTTTGCGTTTTCTAACCCTGTTTTGGCGTCCTTTGCAGATGGTGCGGGAATGGGCCTCGGCTTTACGCTCTCCCTGACCGTGCTGGGGTCAATCCGTGAGATTATCGGCGCAGGTGCAATTTTTGGCCTGAGCATTTTCGGCGCAGGCTATGAACCGGTTCTTATATTTATCCTGCCGCCGGGAGCGTTCCTGACCTTGGGTGTTGGCATCGCCGCCATCAATAAGATTACAGAAAAACTAGAAGCGAAAAAATCAAATAAGGAGGATAGCCTGTCATGACCAATATACTCCTGATTTTAGTCAGCGGCATTTTTGTCCAGAACTTTATTTTGTCAAAATTCCTCGGTATTTGCCCTTTCCTCGGCGTTTCCAAACAAATCGAAACAGCAGTGGGGATGGGGATTGCCGTTACCTTTGTAATGGCCATGGCTTCGGCGATCACCTATGTGGTACAGTATGCTATTCTGGATCCGTTGGGTCTTGGATACCTACAGACCATTGCCTTTATTCTGGTTATTGCGGCCCTGGTGCAGCTGGTTGAAATGATTATCCAAAAGACCAGCCCGTCTCTTTATCAGGCGTTGGGGGTATACCTTCCTCTGATCACAACCAACTGTGCGGTGCTGGGGGTTGCGTTGTTAAATATCCAGTATGGCTACAATTTTATCGAAACAGTTTTCAATGGAATTGCCGGAGCCCTTGGTTTTACGCTGGCGATCGTGCTGTTTGCCGGTATCCGTGAGCGTCTGGAGCTGTCTGATATTCCAAAACCCTTTGAGGGATTCCCGATTGCGCTTGTTACAGCGGGCCTGATGGCCATAGCATTCCTGGGATTCTCCGGAATGCTGTAAGGAGGTGCCGGAAATGATAATGGAATTACTGATTCCCGTTGGTATCTTAGGTGCCATGGGATTGATTTTTGGAGCGGGTCTCGCCATCGCCTCAAAGGTTTTTGAGGTTAAAACCGACGAACGGGTCCCATTGGTAAGAGATGCCCTTCCGGGGGCAAACTGCGGCGGCTGCGGGTTTCCAGGCTGTGATGCTCTTGCGGCGGCCATCGTAAACGGCGAGGCGGCGGTTAATGCCTGTCCGGTAGGCGGCGCAGCCACAGCCATGGCCATCGGCGAAATTATGGGAGAAAGCGTTGGCAGCAGCGAGCCGATGGTGGCCTGTATTCACTGCAACGGAGACTGTACCCATTCGCCCAACCGTGCAGATTATTATGGCATTCAGGACTGCCGTCAGGCGATGATCGCGAGCGGCGGTGTGAAGACGTGCCGGCATGGATGCATGGGGCTCGGTACCTGTGTCAGCGCCTGTATGTTTGGTGCGTTATCCATTGGTGATAACGGACTGCCGGAGGTAGATGTTGATAAATGTACGGCCTGTGGTAAATGCCGGGATGCTTGTCCAAAGGGAATTATCGATTTGATTCCGGGAGACCAGCTGGTACATGTGGACTGCCGCAATACCGACAAAGGCAAGCTGGTACGGGCGGTCTGCGATATTGGATGTATTGCCTGTAAAGCCTGTGTGAAGGTTTGCCCGGCGGAAGCCATTACGGTTGAAAATAATCTGGCCTCCATCAATTATGACAAGTGTACCCAGTGCCAGGCTTGTTTTGAAAAATGCCCGACAGGCGCCATCACACTGGAACAGCGCATTGTCATTGGCGATGAAACTACTGTCATTGAGCTGGAACCGGAAAAAGATCTGAATGAGGAAATGGAAGCGATCATGCAGGTTGATGCTGAGCCAGAAGAAGAATTTGTGGAGGTCAGCGAAGAAATCGAGGTTCTGGAAACAACGGAAAGTGTGGAGCAATCTGAAAAAACAGCTGATCCCGCGGAAGAACAGACAGAAGATGAAAAAGATAAGGTCGAGTTTAAAATCAGCGATCTGAAATAGAATCGAGGAGTGCCGTAAAAATTCCGGCGCTCCTTTTTTGAATTGACGATAATTTCCAGCAGAAAGAACTGGAAAAAGCATTGGGTTTAGGCTATAATAGAAACTCATGGGCCAAAGCGCCACATTTTTCAAACCAGAGGAGTATAGAGATCACAGAATGATTACAGTATCTGATTTAAGTTTAAATTTTGATGGAAGCAATTTGTTTTCAAATGTTAATATAAAATTCACACCGGGAAACTGTTACGGAATTATTGGTGCCAACGGAGCGGGGAAATCCACCTTTTTAAGAATTTTGTCCGGCGATCTTGAGCCATCCAGCGGCGATGTCATTATGCCTAAAGAGCTGCGTATGTCCGTATTAAAGCAGGATCATTACGCTTTTGATGATTTTTCGGTGTTAGATACCATTATTATGGGAAATCAGCATCTTTATGGCATCATGAAGGAAAAGGACGCCATTTACGCAAAAGAGGACTTCTCCGACGAAGATGGAATCCGGGCTGGAGAGCTGGAGGGAGAATTTGCGGATCTGGGTGGCTGGGAAGCCGAATCAGACGCTTCTCGTCTGGTACAAGGGCTTGGGATGGACGCATCCATCATTGACGCGCAGATGGGCGGTCTGACTGGGAATGAAAAGGTCAAGGTTCTTTTGGCCCAGGCCCTTTTTGGCAAGCCGGATATTATCCTGCTTGACGAACCCACCAATAACCTGGACATCCAGGCAGTGGTCTGGCTGGAAGAGTTTTTGATGGATTATCCCGGAACCGTCATTGTGGTGTCTCATGACCGTTATTTCCTGAATAACGTATGTACCCACATTGTGGATATTGATTTTGGGAAAATTAAACTGTATGTCGGGAACTATGATTTCTGGTATGAATCCAGCCAGCTTGTTCAGAGAATGCTGAAGGATCAGAACAAGAAAAAAGAGGATAAAATCAAAGAACTGCAAAACTTTATAGCTCGGTTCTCGGCGAATAAGTCAAAATCCAAGCAGGCAACCTCCAGAAGAAAGCTGCTTGATAAACTGGCCGTTGAAGAAATGCCGGCTTCGTCCAGAAAATATCCCTATGTCGGCTTTAATATGGACCGTGAACCTGGAAAAGAAATTTTAGAGGTAGAAAACCTTTCTAAAACAATTGATGGCGTGAAGGTTTTAAACAATGTGAGCTTCAGAATTAACAAAGAGGATAAGGTTGGTTTTGTCGCTGAAAATGAGATTGCCATGACGACCCTGTTTAAAATCCTGATGGGGGAAATGGAACCAGACGAGGGCAGCTTTAAGTGGGGGCAAACAGTTTCGACCTCCTATTTTCCACAGGATAATACCTCGTATTTTGATGGCTGCACCCTTAATATAGCAGAGTGGCTGAAGCAGTTCACCACTGAGGAAACAGAGACTTATCTGAGAAGCTTTTTAGGGCGTATGCTTTTTTCAGGGGATGATATCTATAAAGAGGTGCGCGTGCTCTCCGGTGGGGAAAAGGTACGCTGTATGCTGTCCAGAATGATGATGTTTGGTTCTAACGTATTGGTCGTAGACCAGCCGACCAACCATCTGGACCTCGAGTCCATTACAGCCGTCAACAACGGATTGATGGATTTTAAAGGGGTTATTCTTTTTGCCAGCCATGACCACCAGTTTATGCAGACACTGGCTAATCGGATCATAGAACTGACAGATGACGGTATTATTGACCGATTATCAAGCTATGATGAATTCCTGGAATATAAAAAACAGATGAACGCCTAATTAAATAAGAAAAGACACGGATCACCGAGCAGGTTTTCGTGTCTTTTTTATTTTATTCAAAGGTTATCCGCAATGAGCCGACACCGCCGCTTATATCCAAACTGTTGGGAGCGCCACTATTTCTGAAACGGTCCTCCGTATAGCGTGAGCCGTCTACTGTAAGCTCGCCAATTCCAGGCTCGCCTTTTATGTCAAAGTCAGAGGCTTTGCCATTGATGGCCAGGGTTGTCTCGCCGACGCCGCCTTCAATTTTGTTTTTTCCTGTGAGGGAACCCTCAAAGGATACCTTGCCGACGCCGCATTCCATATCCATGTCATTGATCTTCATGTCTGAGAGAACAACTTCCCCTGCACCATTATTAAATTTGGCATTATCAGCGGTGATGCTTTTCATCTCAACGCGTCCAACGCCCATATCCACCTTCAGGCGTCCGGTTTTAAGGGTATCGACACGGGTGTCTGACGCACCAAAATCCAAATCTACCTCTTTAAAAGCAGTACCCTCAGGGATGGTCACGGTGAGATGCGGCTTCTGAGAATCCGACAGGGTGTTTAAAAAGTTTATCGGGTCTTTAATGCTGTCTTTAATTTTCAGCGTGTCATTTTTTTGCTCGACGGTAAAATTATTCGGAAGATTATAACCTTCGATCCTAAAAACATCCCCCTTTTGAATTTCTAAATATCCGGCGGAATAATCGAGGTCAAGGGATGTGACGCCATTAAATTCCTGAGAAAACTCTTTGTTCGTTACGGAACTGCTGGCGGCATTTTTACCAAAATGCCCAAAAGCGCCGAAGATACCCAGAGTGGTTTTAACAATGACAGATATGATAAAGATTGCCAGGATCAGCCCAAGGGCGAGAGCAACGTATTTTACGACTTTATTGGTACTTCTCATAAAATATCAACTCCTCCAAAAATACAGACGCTATTAAGATAGACGGTGGGCGGGTTTATATCAGTGGGGCGGGGAGTTTTATCAGAAACGCCTCCAAAGATCGGGGTACTGGAGACATCTACCCGGACATTAGGCGGCACATTGATATCAATACCGCCGAAGATGCTGGTGGTGGTGATGGTGATGTCCTCTGTGATGAGGGCGTCCCTCAAGTCAAGCTCAATGCCGCCAAATACAGCGGTCAGTGTTGCCCCTCTAAAAGACTCTCCCGGAAAACGCAGCTCCTGAGAGCCGAAGATAGCGGTATAATCCTGCGTTTCTCCCTGGGTGAGAAGCTTAACCTCACGGGCACGGCGGCTGCCTTTACCCCGGAAGATAATGCTGACGCCAATAACCACCAGAATCAAAGGAAAAATGAGCTCGCCAATTAAATGTCCGCTGATAAAATCCTGTTCGCCGAGCAGTAATAAAACGCCGATGGCAAGTACAATGCAATTGCCTGTTCTAAAGCCGTTTTGAACAATGCTGATAATGCTGGGAACAATAATGACTAAAGTCCACCAGCCGTTAAAAAATAATGAAAAATGCCAGTATCCCATGACCTGTCCGCCAAAGCCGACGCCAAGGGCTATAAAGAAAATCCCCCAAAGGGCATTGCCGAGTGAATGTCTCATTTTTATTCTCCTTGCTTTGTAGTGATTTCATTATAACGGATTCTAAAAGCTTTTAACAGCAAAATATAAAAGTGGTGACAGATGTAATATGGATATGATAAAAATCATGATGGAGAGCTTAATAAAAACAGAGGTCTGGTTTGAAGTCCTAATTTATAAAGAAAAAGAGAAACTTTGCTTGATGATTTAAAGGTTTTGGGTATATTATAATAGATAGTTAAGACCATATGATTTAATAAGGAGATGAGACCATGGCATTACAGGAAGTTAAAAAGTTTATTACTTACATTAAAGACAATCGCGAGGCTCTGGAAAAATATAATGAAAAGCTTCTGGAAACAGGCAGTTACATGTTTATGGACCCGGCATTGATGACCGAGAGTTATACACCGTTGACAACCATTCCGGATAATCCGGAGGATGATATTTTGGAAGAAATCATTCATATTGATGACAAACAGCAGGAGGAGGCCGAAAAAGAGGCGAATCCAGCGCCTAAAAAGGAAGGTCTTGGTGAAAAGATAGCGAGCAAATGGGACGAGTTTGTTGAAGGTGTCGTATTTGACGGCAAATCAAAAGAAGAACGTCTGGAAGAAAGACGCCATCGTCTTTTTGGGAAGCTCGCGGAGATTGCGAGGGATGAAGATTTCAACGTTACCCAGGATGATCTGGAATATTATATCGGACAGAGTGTCGAGAAACTGATCGAAGAAAACCCAGATAATGATGCCGTGCAGATCTTAGAGAAGCTTTTAGACAGCTTTGCAGAAAAAGGCAACAAAGAAAATTAATAAAAAACCGGCTTAAGCCGGTTTTTTAGTCCTCAGTGATATAGAAGATTTCGGGTTTTTTGTAAATCCCTGCGAAATTGCCTTCAAGGAATTGGACAGTCGCCAAAAATGGCGGCGCTGTAAACTTCCGGGCTTCGACCGGGCAGATTCTTACGCAAGCGCAGCAGCGGATGCAGAGATCCGGGTCGGTTTCAGTCGGGTCATCTGGATTAATGGCGGCGACCGGACAGACAGAGACACACTCACCGCATTGGGTACAGTCCTCTGAAACTTCCGGCGCCAGAGGGGTGTAGTTCATACCGTCTTTATATGGGTAGTTCCCCTTTACGATAAGTGTTCCCTTATAATCGTTTTTTCGCAGGTAATTTCCGCGGATGGTACGGCCAAAATCCCCCATGATTTTAAGGTCGTTTTCATCCGGGCGCCCGCCGGCCAGCTTGTCGCTGTAGGAATGAACTGCCAGAAAAGCGGCGGCAGCTACTGGGATAAAGCCATTTTCGATGGCAAGGTTCTTCAGTTCCAGTAAAGCGTCGTCATACTCGCGGTTTCCATAAGTCACAACCAGGACAACGGGTGTGTCGTCCCCTTCAATGCCTTCAAAAATATTTTCCGGCTTTTGCGGGATACGTCCAGCGTAGACAGGACATCCAAGAATCACAAAGCTGTCTTTTGTGAAGTGAAGCTTCTCTCTGCGGCCCTGCGGATAGGTTCTGTCATGCTCGATTACCTGGGTTTGGGCTCCGGCGGCGATGGTCTGGAGCGTTTTACGGGTATTTCCTGTGGGACTGAAATAAACGAGATCAATATCTTTCATAAATACCTCCCTGATTTTAGGTTTTATTATTAAGCATACGCCTTAAAACGCCTCCTGTCAAGAAAGGGGCGGGCATTAAAAAATCCTTCTGGTTTGATCAAACCAGAAGGATTTACAGCTAAATTAAAGACTGCGTCTTACCTGACGGACAACGCCGAGAATACGGGCTTTTTCTTTGCTGGTATTTGCATAAAAATCGCCGCGTTTAGAAGGTACTAAAGGCTGTACCAGAACGCCGTTCGGCTGCATGAAAACATATTTGATTTCTGCATCATAACCGCTTACCTGTACCAGCGCAATTTCGCCATCTTCGCAGTTATCACGGACTTCGATGATCAGAACGTCATCTTTTAAGAAAACCGGCGCCATTTCATCATCAGAAACTTTGAAACCAACATAAGTTTTGCCGTTTTCCAGCATTTTAACGCCCAATTCTTCATAACCAGCGCGTTCTTCAATATTTGCCCATTCTACACCTGCAGGTACACGGGTGTAAACAACGATTTCATTATCCTTTTTCAGACGACTTGAGTCTACGCCAAGCAGGTAATCCGTTGTGACAGAATAAATATCTGCCAACTGTTTAATCGTGTTAATATCCGGATAATTTTTATCCGTTTCCCACTGGCTGACAGCAGTCTGTGAAACACCCAATCTTTCGGCAAGATTTGCCTGGGACAAGTTGCGTTCTTTTCTGAGTTGTCTGTACTTGTTCATTCTTCCAATCTCTCTCTCTTAACATTTTTTTATTGCTTTGATTAGTGCTCCAGTTAATCAAAGATAATATTATCTTATAAGTAAATGAAAGAAAAGTAAATAATAAATTCAAAACATTTTAAATTCAATTAAAAATGTTTAGTATAAAAACGTTAAATTGTATTTATTTTTTAATTATATGAAAACAGTTCCACAATTCTTAATGGTTATAAAGAAGTGGTTGACCTGTTCAGTTGAAAAAATGCGGAGAATGGTTCATAATAAGAAATAGTTTATAGAAAAAGAGGGAAAAACATTGAAGGCAATCAGTATACATCAACCCTGGGCAAACTATGTTGTTTTGGGGATAAAGCAGTATGAAACCCGTTCCTGGCCTACCAAAATACGCGGCAGGGTTGCGATCCATGCGGCTAAAATTAAAAATTCAGAATATGAGGAAGGAATGGCGTTAGGTGCAATTATTGGAACTGTTGAAATAACCGATTGCTGCCCGGTGGAGATTTTGAGAAATTCTCTCTCAAAAGATGAAATAAAGCGGGGCGATTTTTCTGATGGGCGCTATGCATGGAAGCTGAAACATCCCGTTTGCTTTGAAAAGCCAATTTTACTGCGAGGGTATCAAGGCTTTTGGAATTTAGACGATAATTTAGTGAAACAGATTGAAAAGCAGAGCGGGGCATGTTAAAATAATCAAAAATACGTTAGGTGGTACCAATGATTTTATCAGATAAAAGCATTTATAAATATTTAGACAGCGGTGAGCTGATTATTGATCCTCTGGAGAAGGGACAGGTGCAGCCAGCCTCGGTAGATATTCGTCTTGGCCGCAACTTTTTGAAACTGGATGAAAATAAGTTTGAGGCAATGTCCATGACGGACGAGATCCAGTATGTCCAGTTTGAGAGTGACTCCATTATTATCCCTTCGAATTCCTTTCTGCTGGCCACGACCATGGAGTACATCAAGCTCCCCTGTGATTTGACGGCTTTTGTGGAGGGAAGAAGCTCTATCGGCCGCATGGGCCTGTTTATCCAGAACGCAGGGTGGGTTGACCCTGGCTTTGAAGGTGAAATCACCCTGGAGCTTTACAATGCCAATCGTCTTCCCATTAAGCTTACGGCAGGACGCCGTATCTGCCAGCTGGTATTTGCCCAGATGGATGAGGAAGCGCTTAATCCTTATGCCGGAAAGTACCAGGGCCAGCGCAATGCCGTGGGCAGCCGTATTTTTTTAGATAAAGAGCTGAAGGCACAGTAATAACGCAAAAATTGTTATGGAAATTTAAATCGGACAATTCGTCCGGTTTTTTTATGGTATTTCTTGAGCGGCGGCTGCCGGTAGGGTATAATAGAGAGCAGACTTGGGAAATTGAAATTGAGATCAGGTGATGAGAGTGAACGAAATATATTTGGACAATTCCGCAACCACGCGTCCCCATCCGGAAGTTGCGAAAGAAATGATGCGCTACCTTACAGAGGAGTATGGAAATCCATCCTCTTTATATGACCGGGGAATTGTGGTCGAAAGAGCGATTAAGGATGTGCGTGGCCGCATTGCCTGCGCCATCCACTGTAAGCCAGAGGAGATTTATTTTACGTCTGGGGGAACAGAGGGCAATAATACGATCATTAAAGGTATCGTTGAGAACCAGCGTGTTGAGAACATAAGGATTATAGCAACTCAAATTGAGCACCCTTCTGTTCTGGAAGTCTTTAAATTCTATGAGGACCACGGCATGGATGTGGTATATCTGAGTGTGAATCATGATGGCTTTATCGATATGAACGAGCTGGAAAAAAGTATTAATGACCACACTGTGCTTGTCAGTATTATGGGGGTTAACAATGAAACCGGGACAGCGCAGGATCTGGCGGCCATTGGGGAACTTATTAAAAAATGCAATCCGAGCTGTCTTTTCCATACCGATTATGTCCAGGGTTTTATGAAACTGCCTGTCGATGTAAAAGCCTGTAAGATTGACGCATTGACCCTATGCGGGCACAAAATATGCGGGCCTAAGGGAATTGGGGCGATCTATATCAGAAAAGGCGTAAGGATCAAACCGCTGATTATCGGAGGCGGCCAGGAGAATAACCTCCGCTCCGGTACAGAGAATGTTCCAGGAATCATGGGGCTTGGCAAGGCAGTTGAAGTACAGCAGGCTTGCGGTTCCGGCCAGCTGGAGAAAATGCGTGCTATACGGAGTGAGATGATAAACTGCCTCAAGAAAAATATTGAGGACATGCGGGTGAATGGGCCTGAAAATGGCTGCCCTTATGTTTTGAGTCTGTCCTTTAAAGGCGTCAGGGGCGAAGTGCTGCTCCACAGCCTGGAGGCACAGCATATTTATGTTTCGACCGGCTCGGCCTGTTCGTCACATAAAAAGGAAAAGCAGTATGTTTTAAAGGCCATTGGCCTTCCCGAGGAATACAAGGAAGGAACCATCCGTGTCAGCTTTTCCATGATGACGACCGAAGAGGAAGTGCTGGAGGCCGCAGAGGCCATCGAAAAGGCAGTGCGCCAGCTGCGTAAGCTTCTGCGCCGAAAAAGATAAAAGAGAGGAATGAATTGATGAAACATGTCATCTTAGTAAGATACGGTGAGATCAGCCTGAAGGGCCTGAACCGAAATTACTTTATAGATTTATTGGTAAAAAATATCCGCAATACTCTGAAGCGGTTTGAGAGTGTAAAAGTTCAGAAAATACAGGGGCGCATTATTGTGGATCTTTCCGAGGAAGATCTGGAAGGTGCACTGGAAGCCGTGACAAAGGTCTTTGGGATTGTATCGGTCAGTCCGGCCATTGTGGTGGAAAGCGATATTGATGTCATCGAGAAGGCCACGCTGGAGCAGGCCAAAGCGACGGATTTTAAAACCTTCCGTATTACCGCCAAGCGTGGGGATAAGCGTTTCCCCATTCAGTCACCGGAGCTGGGGCGGCGCCTGGGTGCAGTCGTGCTCCGCAATATTCCGGACATTAAGGTCGATATGCACACTCCAGACATGAACTTATGGGTTGAGGTCCGGGAAGAGACCTATATTTATCATAAATTTATTCAATGCAATGGCGGCCTCCCTGTAGGTTGCAGCGGCAAGACGGCTTTGCTGCTCTCCGGCGGAATTGACAGCCCTGTTGCGGGCTATATGATGGCGAAAAGGGGCGTGGAGCTGATCGGAGTTTATTTCCACAGCTTTCCTTTCACCAGTGACCGCGCCAAGGATAAAGTCATTGATCTGGCAAAGATTGTGTCGGGTTACTGTGGTAAGGTCACTTTGTATGTTGTTCCTTTTACAGAGATCCAGACAAAAATTGTTGAGGTGTGCCCAGAACGTCAGACAACCATTATTATCCGCCGGTACATGATGCGGATCGCCCAGGAGATTGCCAGACGTAACGGGGCCATGTCTCTGACCACAGGAGAAAGCCTCGGGCAGGTAGCCAGCCAGACGCAGGAAGGTCTGGGAGCTACCAACGCAGTTGTAGACCTTCCAGTATTCAGGCCTCTGATTGGAATGGATAAGCAGGAAATTGTGGCTATTGCGGAAAGAATCGGCACCTTTGAAACCTCTATTTTACCCTATGAGGACTGCTGTACGATTTTTGTTCCCAAGCATCCAGAAACGAAACCCAAGCTGGAAGCCGTTGTTAAATCAGAAAGGCCAATGGAAGAAATTGCAGGTCCTATGATTGAAAAAGCAATTGAGGATGCGGAAATTATAAGAGTTTAATAAAAACATTTAAAAGGCAGGAAAGCCAAATCGGTTTTCCCGCCTTTTTTAGAGTGGGAAAGGTGCTTATAACGTGATTTTATCAATCAAAAGATAGAGTTTACTCTATTGTTTTCGTTTAAAAAAATAGAATTTTCTTCATAAAAGAAA